>ERZ869936.727-NODE-727-length-28365-cov-18.433769_pt1 | contig 28365 bp, 16 predicted proteins | sample MGYA00520876_ERZ869936 | MGnify/ENA primary metagenome ERZ869936 (study PRJEB32218, sample SAMN09650985) | biofilter metagenome | isolation source: enrty point of leading RO module | place: Saudi Arabia: Thuwal, RO plant located on Red Sea | collected 2016-02-17 ... | reverse complement strand
CCCGGCGTCTTCTCAACCAACTCGCGTAACCGTCACGACCCGACACGGAGTGATGCCCGAGTGGACTGTCGACCACCCGATTCTCCGGGGCGAATGACGCGCGAGATGCCGGGAGGACGCACTCAGACGTCGAGTTCGACGACGTCGAGGGCGTGTTTTTCGATGAACTCGCGACGCGGTTCGACCTGGTCGCCCATCAGGACGCGAAAGATTTCCTCGGCGGAGGCTGCGTCTTCCAGAGTCACCTGCATGAGAGTCCGTTGCTCGGGGTCCATGCTGGTTTCGAAGAGTTCATCGGGATTCATTTCCCCGAGACCTTTGAAGCGCGTGTAGCTGAGGCCTCGGCCGCCGATGTCGCGGAGCGTCGGGACGAGTTCTCTGAGGCTGACGAGTTTTCGCTCGCCGGCTTCGTTCTCGACGACGTAGGGATAGAGCTGTTCGGCGTTGACGATCGCCGCCGGGAGAAGGTCTTCGAGGGAAAGGTCGAAACGTTCCCGCAATTCGCGAAGTCCGGCGTTGATGGCCCGCACTTCGTGCAGATCGGTCACTTGCAGGGCCGGGGCGGCGGTTTCGGGCGGCGGACTCTCCGCTGCGGCGGTTGGCCCGGCGTCATCGGACGCCATGACCGACTCATCGGCCACGCTCAGTTCGCGCCCCGCGCGTTGTTCTTCCGCCGCGAGGAATTCGTCCAGCTCGGATTTCGAAGCGAACCAGTGCTCTTCGCCTCCGAGGAACACGCGGAATCGCGGAAGGAGACCGCTCTCGGTCTGATAGTCGGCGACGGCCCGGAGTTGCAGACCTCTCCGCTCCAGGGCCTCGATCGGCTCTTCCATCGCGCCCAGCAGTTCGGCCAGTTGTCCCAGATCAGGGGTGGGGATTGCGCGGGCCGATTCAGCGGTGGGGGAGGTCTCGCCGGCGCGGTCACCGATGCGCAGGGTCGACCCTTCGAGGCCGAGCGAGAGGAGTTCGCCCATCATTTCGTCGTGAGTCTGGATGTAGCGGGGCTTCTGATTGCGGCGGCCCTTCTGGCGTACCTGATAGAGGGGGGGCTGGGCGATGTAGACGCACTGCTGCTTCACCAGTTCCCGCATGTGACGGAAGATGAAGGTCAGCAACAGGGTGCGGATATGTGAGCCGTCGATGTCGGCGTCGGTCATGAGGATGATCTTCCCGTACCGCCGCTTGGCGACATCCTGTTCGTCGGAGACCGGTGAGATTCCGATCGCCTTGAAGATTGCGGCGACTTCGGTGTTGCCGAGCACTTTGACGAGCTGCGCTTTTTCGACGTTCAGGATTTTGCCGCGCAGCGGGAGAATCGCCTGCGTGGCCGCGTCCCGGCCGGTGTCGGCGGAACCGCCGGCCGAGTCACCTTCGACCAGGTAGAGTTCGGAGACGTTCAGATCGTGGTTGCGGCAATCCCGGAGCTTCTCGGGGAGTCCCCCGGAGGTGACTTTGTTCTTGTCGCGCGAGAGGTCTCTGGCTTTTCGCGCGGCTTCGCGGGCCTCAGCCGCGCGGAGCCCCTTGGAGGTGATTGCCTTGGCTGCGGATGGGTTTTCTTCGAAGAAGCGAGTGAGGCTGTCTCCCAGGACGGAACTGACGGCTCCCTCCACTTCGGCGTTGGTCAATTTGACCTTGGTCTGCGATTCGAACTGCGGGTTGGGGACGCGAACAGTGATGACGGCCGCCAGCCCTTCCCGGAAGTCTTCGCCGGAGGGGGCGGTGTCTTTGTAGATGCCGGCTTTTTTGCCATAGGCGTTCAGCGTGCGGGTGAGTGCGGTCCGAAAGCCGCTGAGGTGCGTGCCGCCGTCGGGGTTGTAGATGCCGTTGGCGTAACAGCGTACGTTTTCCGAGTAGCCGTCGTTCCACTGCAGGGCGATATCGACGTCGGTTTCCTCGACCGCGCCGCGCGTGCGGATGACTTCGGGAATCAGCGGTGTTTCGGTGCGGTTGAGGTACTGCACGAATTCGGTCAGGCCGTCCTCATAATGAAACGCGTCCGACTGGCCGGTCCGCTCGTCCTTGACGGCAATGCGAATGCCGGCGTTGAGAAACGCGCAGTCCTGCAGTTTCTTGTGAATGGTGTCGTAGACGATATTGGTATTGGGAAAAATCTCGCTGTCAGGCTTGAAGGTGACCTTCGTTCCGGTCTGATCGGTGGCGCCGAGACGGGTCAGCGGTTCGGCGACTTCGCCCCGCGCGAACTCCATCGTCCACACGTGCGATTCGCGGCGGACCTCGATCTCGACCCATTCGCTGCACGCGTTGACGGCGGTGAGGCCGACGCCGTGCAACCCGCCCGTGCCGGTCGTGTAGGCCTTGCGGTCGAATTTCCCGCCGGCGTGGATTTCGGTGAAGACGACTTCCAGCGCCGAACGATTGTCTAGATCGGGCATCGGGCCGATGGGGATTCCGCGGCCGTCGTCGGCGACGGTGACCGATCCGTCGCCGTTGATCGTGACCGACATCGTCGTGGCGTGTCCGTTGACGAATTCATCGACCACGTTGTCGGTGACTTCGAAGACAAGGTGATGCAGCCCGGCGAGGTCGGTGCCGCCGATGTACATGGCGGGCCGCAAGCGGATGCCTTCGATGCCTTCGAGGTGCTGGATCTTGTCGGCGCCGTAGCCGTCGTCGATTGTCTTGGATCCTGAATCTGTATTGGGTTCGTCTGCCACTTGGGTGAACTCCGGCTAATCGAAAGAAAGACCGCGACGACTGCAGAGGGAGTTGTCCGCTGTTCGGATGCGAATAACGGGCGTCTCGCTCATCAACTGCGCAACTTGAACTTCAGGTCCCGGATTTTGCAGCCCTGTTGGTCGTTCTGGAGGGATTCCAGCAGTGCGTGACGATGAAAGGAGGCAAGTTCGCTCAACAAGGACGCACTGCCGACGCCGATCTGGAGAACTCCGTTGCGGATTCCCAATACCCTGCTCTGCGACGCGACTTTTTCTCCGGCGATGCGCCGCCACAGTTCGGCCAACTGCTGTTCTCCCTGCGGCCTGCCGTAGCCTCGCAATGCGCACAGACGAGAAACGACGTCGCCCAACGCCTGCGGGCCGGATTCGGATCGATCAGCAGGCCAGTTCTTCCGTGACACCTGACTTCTCCCGGACGCGTTCCCGAACTTCTGTTGGTAAACGAGGACTCTTGTGATTCTTCCAGCGTCGGCGAACCGATTACGGGGCTTCCGGTGCGAGCGGCATGACGACGTAACGGTAGTTCTCTTCCGCCTGGAAGACGGCGGCGCTGTTTCCGTCAATCAGATGCAGAATGACTTGGGCTGAAGGCTCCAAGACCCGCAAGAATTCGCTGACGAACCGGGGATCGAACGTGATGACCACTTTGTCGCCGTCATACGAAACGGGCATGTCAATCCGGGATGTGCCGACGTCGGCCGCCTTGCTGCTCAAGGTCAGGGTGCCGTCCCCGAAAGAGAAATCGACGCCGCGACTCTCTTCGTTGGTGACGATCATCGCCTGGCGGACCACGGAGTGCAGCGGTCCGGCGACCATCTCGATGTTGATGTTGAATTCACGCGGAATCACGTCCTGATACTTCGGAAACCGCCCCTGGACGAGGCGGCCGTAGACGGTGGCCTGGCCGGATCGCACGATGACGTCGTTGGACTGGACGCAGATCTGCACGTCCGCCTCGTCGTCCGCCAGGCTCTTTTCGATCACAGAGAGCGCTTTGGACGGGACGACCGGGGCGACGTCGCTTTGACCGGGATTTCCCTCAGAGGTGCAGTTCGTGCTGCAGACGGCGAGCCGGCGACTGTCGGTCGCGGCGAGCGTCACCCTGTCTTCGGCGAAGTCGAGCAGGATGCCTCCGAGGGCGTAGCGTGTGCTTTCGACGTCGGTGGCAAAGATGGTGCGCTGAATCGCCTGCCGAAAGGCGCCGGCGGAGAGTTGGTAGTAATCGTCGCCGGAAAAAGTCGGGACGTCCGGAAACTCCAGCGGGTCGGTGATCGACAGGCGGAATTCGCTGTGGGTGCACCGAATCCACAGCGCTTCTTCGTCGACTTCGATGGAAACAACGTCGTCCGGGACTTCGCGGAGAATGGCGGAGAGCCGTTGGGTCGGCAGCAGAACCTCGCCGGCCGATTCGGTCTCAACTTCGGGGAGTTCGTACCGGATGCCGACCTCCTGATCGGTGGCGATCAGCGTGGCCTGCTTGTCCGCGACGTGAAGCTTGACGTTCTTGAGGACGTCTTTGGGAGTCCGCGAGGGGACTACGCCTCCGACAGCCTGAAAGCCGGCTGCAAGCATGTTGCGTTGGCATCGAATTCTCATGGGGAATGCTCACTGCTCCAGTGTCTGATTCCGGGTGCGTTCCGTCTGATAGATTTTTATTTCCGCAGTAGTAGTCTAAGCGAGCGATTGTGGAGTGTGGGTTGTCCGGATTTTATCACGTAAGGCACTGGATTGAAATGGCTTACGTCGTCTGCAAGCGGCTCGTTGATTGTTCAAAGGATCGTGGAAACTGGTTGATACTGAGAGGAGCGGAACGGGATGAACGCGGCGGTTTTCCACGCTGCCCTGCGACCTCTTCGAAAGGCTACCCGGCGGAGGAGCGTCTTGTTCCCGACTTGTTGACTCGTTTTCGACGATCGCCGGTTCGCCGCTCCTCGCAGAGCGACTTGCGAATGTTTTCGACGATGGGCTGGAGGGCCAGATCGGACTCCAGTTGTTCCTCGAACCGCTGACAGGCGTGGACCACCGTGCTGTGGGAACGCCCGTTGAAGTATTTTCCAATGGACTGGCAGGGGGAGGACGTGAGTTCGCGGGCCAGGTACATGGCCGCCTGCCGGGGGATGCGGGCCTTGGCAGAGCGCGAGTCGGAGCGCAGGATCCGGAGCGCGACTCCAAACTGCCGGGCGACTTCGCGACTGATTTCAGGGACGGTGTTCTGCGACTGCAGCGGTTCGGTGTCGACCAGTTGTTGCGCGAACGCCAGGTCGACCATTTGCGACTGCTGGCGGGACTGTTGTGCCAGACGCGTCGCGAGGCCGGCCAGTTCTCTGGGAGAGACCGCGAATTCGCGGGCGAGCAACCGGACGGCGTCGGCCGATACGGGCACGTTGTGCAGTTTCGCAAAGTGGTCGAGCAGCAGGGCCCGACTTTCGGACGACGGCAACGCGACGTGGGCGGTGACTCCTCCGTGACATCGATTCACCAACCTTTGGCTCAACCCTGTGATCTTTCGCGGCGGCCGGGCCAGCGTGAGAATCACCCGACCTTCGCGGGCGATCACCTGGTCGACGATCTGAACCAACGCCTCCTGCGCGCGGCGCCGGCGCCGCATTCCCTGCACGTCTTCGCAGACAAGCAGGTCGCATGCGGCGTACGACTCCTGAAACTGTCGAAAAAAACGGTTTCGGCACGCCTCGTCCCATTCCTGGGCGAATTCGGCGCCGGTCACGTGCATTGCGCGCGATTCGCCTTCGCTGAGCCGCGACTGTTGCAAGACATGGTCGCAGATATGCGACTTTCCCACGCCGGGCGCTCCGTCGATTGTCAGAAGTGCGGCAGGCCCTCTGCGGGGCCGCTGCGCAAGGGTTTCGGCAGCGGCAAACGCGAAGCGGTTTTCCGGCAGGACAACGAACCGTCCCCGGTCTCGAACAGGGCTGCGCCGCAGGGTTTGCTGGGTTGTCACGTGCGGCCTCCGTACCACAAAGCCGTTGGTCACGTTCGGGGTCGATCGGAAAGCCTGATTCTACCCGGCCCGGTCCCGCTTCGCGAGCGGACCCCGAGGCTCGATGACGGTCACCCGCGGACGACGATGTTGAGCATGCGTCCCGGTACGAAGATCGTCTTGACAATCTGTTTCCCGGCGAGATTCTTCGCCACCGTCTCATCGGCGCGGGCTGCCTGTTCAACGGCCGCCTGGTCGGCCTTGGCCGGAACCAGAATGCGGGCCCGGACCTTGCCGTTGACCTGCACGGGGATCTCCACTTCGTCTGTGGCGAGCTTGGCCTCGTCATGAGCCGGCCACGGTTCGTAAGCCAGCGAGTTTGCGTGGCCGAGCAGTTCCCAGAGTTCCTCGGCGATATGAGGCGCAAAGGGGGAAAGCAGCAACAGGAACGGTTCGAGAGCCGCGCGGGGGCGGACATCGCACGCCGTCATGACGTTCGTGAACTCCATCAACCGGCTGATGGCCGTGTTGAATGAGAGCTTTTCGATGTCGCCCGTGACGTCCTTGATCGTCTGGTGAAGCAGTCGCTCCTGATCTGCCGTGAGCGGTGCGTTCTGAACCGCATCGGCGATGCCGAGTTCGTCGGCCCGCTCGTCGACCACCATCCGCCAGACGCGGCCGAGGAAGCGGAAGACGCCTTCAACGCCGCTCATGTTCCATGGTTTCACCTGCTCGAGCGGACCCATGAACATTTCATACATCCGCAGCGCGTCGGCGGAGTAATCGGCCACGACCGCGTCTGGGTTGACGATGTTTCCGCGTGATTTCGACATCTTGAACGCGCGACTCTCGACCCCGATGGAGGGATGGTCCTTGAGAACGAGGCGTCCCTCGCGCTTCTCGACGCCGTCGGGATCGATGCTGACCGGCAGGAGCCGTTTTCCGGTGCTCTTCTGGACGCGGGCTTCTTCGCCGGAATCGAGCGCCTTCGTCGCGGAGTCCTCGACGGAGACCCAGGCGTCGGGAGCGACCTCGTCGGCGCGCACGACCTGCTCTTCGTCGTCGGATGATGCGTGGCCGATCGTTTCCGCGAGGGCGTAGCCGGTGAATTCCGGCGCGCCGAGAATCATGCCCTGGTTGACGAGTCGCTGAAACGGTTCCGGGGTCGAGACGTGACCGCGGTCGAAGAGCACCTTGTGCCAGAACCGCGCGTAGAGCAGATGGAGCACGGCGTGCTCGACGCCGCCGATGTAGACGTCGACCGGCATCCAGTAGTTCTCGACGTCCGGGTCGATGAAGCGTTCGGAATTGTCCGGATCGCAGAATCGGAGGTAGTACCAGCAACTGCCGGCCCATTGCGGCATGCTGTTAGTTTCGCGCTTGAGGCGTACGCCGTCGTCGCCGGTTTTGTAGAGCCAGTCGTCCGGCGCGTCGTCGAGCGGCGGTTCCGGGCGCCCGTGGGGGGTGAAATCGAACTCTTCGGGGAGCCGCACGGGGAGTTCCTCGGGCGCGTCGGCCCGCATGAGGCCGGTCGGGTTGCCTGCCTCGTCGAGTTCGTGCCAGATCGGAAACGGTTCGCCCCAGTAGTGCTGCCGGCTGAAGAGCCAGTCCCGCAGGCGGTAGTTGACGGCTTCGCGCCCCAGTCCCTGTGCGGCAAGGTCGGCCGTGATGCGCTGTTTGAACTCCTGCGTGGAGAGGCCGTCGTAGCCGCCGGAGTTGACGGCCGTTCCGGTCCCGGCGAAGGGACGGGGCGAGAAGCCCGGCTGGTCTGAAAAGCGGGGATCGTGTGAGACGTCGAGCGCCTGTTCTTCTTTCGTCGGCTGGTAGTCGTCCGGTGGCGCGACGACGGTCGTGATGGGAAGTTCAAACTGCACGGCGAACTCCCAGTCGCGGAGATCATGCGCGGGCACGGCCATAATGGCGCCGGTGCCGTAGCTGACGAGGACGTAGTCGGCAATCCAGATCGGGATTCGCTCGCTGTTGACCGGATTGATCGCGAAGGAGCCGGTGAAAACACCGGTTTTCTCTCGGGCGAGGTCGGTCCGGTCGAGGTCGCTCTTGCGGGCGGCCTGTTCGCGGTAGTCGTCGACGGCGGTGCGTTGGTCGGCGGTCGTGAGCCGATCGACGAGGGGGTGCTCGGGGGCGAGGACCATATAGGTCGCCCCGTAAAGCGTGTCCGGACGGGTGGTGTAGACGCGGAGGACGTTTTCCTCCGGTTCGGAAGGGAATCCGGAGGTCTCTCGGGCGGACGTCCAGGCCTCGAACGCCGAATCGGCGGATTCCGGGCCGGCGACGAAGAAATCGACTTCCGCTCCGGTTGAACGACCGATCCAGTTCCGCTGGAGCAGCTTGATCGACTCGGGCCAGTCGACGGCATCGAGTTCGGACAGGAGGCGATCGGCGTATTTGCGGATGCGGAGCATCCACTGCCTGAGCGGGATGCGGACGACGGGATGTCCGCCGCGTTCACTCTTGCCGTCGATCACTTCTTCATTCGCGAGGACGGTTCCGAGCTTGGGGCACCAGTTGACGGGGGCCTCGGAGATGTAGGCGAGGCGATGCCGGTCCTGGTAGAGTCGCACGGCGCGGTCTCCCCCGGCACGGACCTCGTCTGGAATCGGGAGTTCACTGATGGGCCGGCCGCGGCCGGTGCGTGTCTTTCCGTCGGGACCGGTCCATTCACACTCGGGGTCGTACCAGGTGTCGAAGAGTTGCAGGAAGATCCACTGCGTCCAGCGGAAGTAGTTCTCGTCGGTGGTCGAGAGTTCGCGGCTCCAGTCATAGCTGAAGCCGAGCATCTTGAGTTGGCGGCGGAAGGTGGCGATGTTTTCCTGCACCGCCGTGCGAGGGTGCGTCTTGGTGCGGATGGCGTGTTGTTCGGCCGGGAGGCCGAAAGCGTCCCAACCCATGGGATGGAGGACGTGTTTGCCGCGCATGCGGCCGTAGCGGCAGATGATGTCGGTGGCCGTGTAGCCTTCCGGATGGCCGACGTGGAGCCCCGATCCAGACGGATAGGGGAACATGTCGAGCACATAGAGTTTGCCCTTCGAGTCTTCGGGAGGCGCGTTGGGCGTGGTGAAGGTGCCGCGCTCGTCCCAGTAGGCTTGCCACTTGGGTTCAATTCTCTGAGGGTCGTACCGGGGCATACGGCGAGCCTGAAGGAGAGTCGATAGGGGCGTCAGCGCCCTTGGCGGGCCTGGCTTTTGTCGTCACGGAGCGGTCGAACGGCGCGCAACGCGGCCGAGAGCGATCAGTGTATTGGCGCGTCGGTGCAATGCAATTGCAGCCTGCACTCCCGGTACGCGAATCGCGCGACGCGTTGTGCGGCGACGGTCAATTATGAAAGGGGGACCGGCTTGGCGCTGGATGGGTTCGCCGGGGCGGCGCTGTTTTTCTCCGGAGAGTCGTCTTTGCCCTCAGCCAGCAGCGGGATGCGGATTGTAAAGCAGGTTCCCTTGCCGAGTTCACTTTCGCAGCAGATTTCGCCGTTCTGGGCGGCGATCAGCCGTTTCGCAACGTCCAGCCCCATTCCATTCCCGGCGTCCCCCTTGGTGGAGAAGAACGGTTCCCAGATGCGCTCGAGGTTTTCCGGGGAGATTCCGGTTCCGTTATCGGAAACCGAGATGACGGCGTCGCCGTCCGCCTTGTCGAGCATCACCTGAACCCGTCCCTCCGTGCGATCGGCGATCGCGTGGGAGGCGTTCTTGATCAGGTTGACCAGAACCTGATGGAGTTTGAGTTTGTGGCCGAGGATTTTCGGGCGGGCGCGGATGTCGATCGAGAGTTGTTCCTGGGGAACCGTGCGGCTGAAACGGATGAACGATGCAAGTTCGTGAATCGATTCATCGAGGTCGAGCGGTTTGAGTTCGGCGTTCTGCGGCTGGAACCGGACGAACGCCTTGACCTCCTCGATGAGTTCCGTGAGGCGCTCGTAGGTCAACCGGGCGACTTCCGCGAACTCCAGCAGTTGTTCGTCCTCGCGGTAGTCATCTTCAATCAGTTCGATGAGCGGCAGAATGTTCAGTTGGTTGGCCATTTCGTGGGCGATTCGTCCGCTGGCCTGTCCGAGCATTGCGCATCGCTCCGAGACGAGCAAGCGTTCGGTCAACACGGAATTCTGGACGGCAAGATCGTGCGCATCGAGCGCCCGGTGCAGCACGGAGAGGAGTTCCACGCGCTGCCAGGGCTTGCGCACGAACTGGAACACCTGCCCTTCGTTGATGGCGTCGATGATGGCGTCGGAGTCGGCGAAGCCGGAGAGAATAACGCGCTGCGTGTGAGGGTAGATCTTGCGGATGAGACCGAACATCTCGACGCCGGTCATGTCGGGCATCCGTTGATCGGCGACGACGACCGGAACGGGCTGTGACTTCAGGAAATTGAGCGCTTCATCGGCGTTCGCGGCGGTATAGACGTTGAACGTCTCTTCAAAGGCCGCTTCGAAGACGATCAGGTTGCTCGGCTCGTCGTCCACATAGAGGATGTCGCGCTTCATGGCAGGCGCTTCTCGTTCTTGGGCCGGACGCGCGAGAACTCGCGCCGCTCCGACCGGCCAGCGGTCAGGAAACCGTCCGCCGCGTGGACCGCCATGCACCGAGTTGTCGAATTGGAAGGACTCGCCCGCTGTGTGTCGCGAAAGTGCATGGCATTCCAGTAGTTACATTCTAGCGCATTCCGGAAATCGAGCAACGTCAAGTCACCGACTCCAGGGCCGGTTGGGGACTGCTCGCGCCGGCCGACGGCGCCACGGTGTTGGGAAGCCGGATGATGAACTCGGTGCCGACCCCCTCGACGCTGTGACAGTCAATCGTGCCTCCCATGCCGGTGACGACTCCGTAACTGACCGACAGCCCGAGTCCCGTCCCCTGTCCCGGCGGTTTGGTGGTGAAGAACGGATCGAAGATTCGGGAGCGGATTTCCTCGGGAATTCCTGTCCCGGTGTCGCGGATGGAGACCACGGCGTGGTCGCCTTCGAGGGCGGTCGTGACGTAGATCTCGCCGCCGTGGGGCATCGCCTGGGCGGCGTTGGCCAGCAGGTTGAGAAACACCTGGTTCAGTTTTCCATAGGATCCGCGAATCGTTCCGACGTCTCCGAATTCGCAATGGACGGCGACCTTCTCCCGATGTTGCTTCGAAAGCAGGTCAACGCAGAGTTCCAGTGCGTGGTTGAGGTCGAACACTTCCTGGGTTTCCTTGCCGGGATGCGAGAATCGTTTCATATCGCCGACGATGCCGGCGGTTCTCTGGGCGCCTTCTTCCACGACGCCCGCCAGGCGGTGGATTCCCTGGAACGTGTCCGCGATGGCGGAGGCGGCCTCCGGGTCGTCTTCGCCGTGGAGCGCGGCCTCGACCAGCCGCTCCAGCCGCTGCGTTCTCTGAATAATGGCCGGTACGCCGTTGGAGACCGCGTTGATCGAGTTGTTGATCTCGTGCGCCAATCCGGCGACGAGATGGCCGAGCGAGTTCATCTTTTCCGACTGGACGAGTTGATCGCGGGTTTCCCGGAGTTCGGCGACCGTCGCCTCGAGTTCCTTGTGCTGGCTGGCGAGGTCGGTGTGCATGCGGCGGAGCCTGAGCAGCGAGCGGACGCGGGCCAGCAATTCTTCGGAGTTGAAGGGTTTGACGAGGTAGTCGTCGGCGCCGATGTTGAGACCTTCGAGCTTCATCGACATGCCGGCGCGGGCGGTCAGCAGCACGAACGGGATCGCGGCGGTCTCCGGGTTCTCCTTGACGAGCCGGCAGAGTTCGCGCCCGTCGACGCCGGGCATCATGACGTCCGAAAGAATGAGATCCGGCGGGTCGTTCTGGACCGATTCCCAACCGGCCTGTCCATCTTCGGCGAACGTCACCTTGTAGTGTTCCTGCAGAATCTCGCCCAACAGGTGGCGGATGTCGGGGGTGTCGTCGACAACGAGGATTCTCGCTGCGCCGGCGTTGTCGGCTGGGGTTTGCTCAGATTTCCCCTTGAACTTCGGTTCGTACTCCATGAGGTCTGCGAACCGTTCCGGGCGGAGCAACTGGGAACCCGGATCGCTAAAGCCACTGATTTCAACGGACGGTTTGACGGCGGGAAGCGTGAATGAGAAGCAACTCCCCCGGTCGGGTTCGCTCTCGACGCTGACCTGCCCGCCATGCAGCTCGACGAACTCCTTGACCAGAGCAAGTCCGAGTCCCGTGCCGGCGAAGGCGCGAGACGTGGAGCCGTCCACCTGGACGAATCTCTGGAACAGTTTGTCCAGGTTCTCGGGAGCGATGCCGATGCCGGTGTCTTCGACCGCCACACGGACCTGGTCCTCAGCAAAGACGGAGTCTCCCCCGGAGCAGAGCGAGGTCGAGACCGTGACGGACCCGCCGCGGGGGGTGAATTTGAGGGCGTTGGACAGCAGGTTGGTGACCACGGCGTCCAGTTTTTCCTCATCTGCGGTGATCGGCTTCAGATCCTCCTCGAGCCGGACGGACAACTGAACGCCGCGTCCTTCGGCCAGCGGCACGGCGGCGGCGACGAGCCGGCTGACGAGGCAATTGACGTTGACGGGAGTGGGGTGGAGCTTCGAATGCCCCGCTTCGAGCTTGGCGAAGTCGAGCAACTGGTTGATCAACTTCAGCAACCGGTGCCCGTTCACGGTCGCCACGTCGACCAGCGATCGGGACTTTTCCGAGAGCCGATCCCCCTCTTGCCTGGCGAGTTGCTCCAGGGGCGAAAGAATCATGGTCAACGGCGTGCGCAACTCGTGGCTGACGTTGGAAAAGAACTCCGTCTTATGGCGATCGCTTTCACGGAGCTTTTTCAGTGACTCCTGAAGGGAGCGCTTGCTGCGGGCCAGTTCGGTGGTGCGGTCGCGCACTTTGCGTTCGAGATTGGCGTTCAGATCGCGGACGATCTTGTCCTTGTGTTCCAGTTCGCCCACCGTGCTGTTGAACTGGCGGGTGAGCATGTCGATCTCGTCGTTCCCGGAGGGGTAGAGCCGGTGCGAGAATTCCCCCGCCTGGACGCGCTTCATCATCGCGACCAGCCGTCCGACCCTGATCGAGACCGATTGGGCGAGAAGATGGGAATACCCGACAGCAATGGCGACGGCGGCAAGCGAGATGAAGATCGTATGGTTGCGAAGGCTGGCGACGGTTTCGACCCGGGTTTCGGGGTTGCGGATGATCTCCAGAGCCCGCTGATTGGCGAGCGCGCCGATCATGACGGCGGTGGTGAGGATCACGATGCCGAAGCCGACCTGCAATCGCGTACTGAGCCGGTTCTTGGGCAGCGCCTCGAAATCGACTTCGATTCCGTTGCGAAGCAGGTATTCGATCACCGGCGCCATGCAGCGCTGGCTCAGGAAGAAGGTTCCGAGAATGATGCACGAGAGGCCGAGGAACCCTGCGAAGAAGACCTGCAGCAGCACCTCGACCGAGACGTCGTCGAGGACGGCGAGCGTCGCGCAGATCGGGACAATCGTGTACCAGGGGTCGGTGATCGCCTCGCGGCCGGCGTGTACCGCGGGAAACGTGAAGGCCTCGCGCGCTCCGCGGCGTGCAAGCTCCGCCGCAGGCTGTCGACCCGACCTGAGGATGTGCAACACGCGGCGCAAATGGCGCGTCTCGTAGAGGGCCTGCAGCGCGGTGATCACGGCGGCCAGGACCGTGACGATCAGCGCCGTGACGACGAAGTGGCGAAACGCTGCCGGCTCCAGCTTGATGCCGAGATGAACGTAGTAGATGCACAGGCACCCCGCGAAGATCGCGAAGACGCGCGAGGCCAGCATCATCAGCAGGATGAAGTGCGGTCCTGTGCGGCGGAATGCGGAGTCGAGCATGGCGGTCAGGGTTCAAAACGCGAGCGGCGGAATTCGCTCGGCGAAGGCAGCGACAGTGCGGCGGGGCGTGGATACAGTCGGCGGGCAGGCGGGCGGGACTCCCTCCCGGCGGGGAGTTTCCGTGCTACTCATTGGCGAGAGTTTGTCGTCCTGCGCAAATTGTGGTGTTTGTCCGTAGCGCACGCTGCCAGCGTGCGTCAGCGGTTTTTGCGATCAGCGGGACGCACGCAAGGCTGCGTGCGCTACGTTATCGGGTTGCGGGCGACGCCCGCGCTCGGTCATATGAGGCCGGTACTGGCGAGATGCATGTCCCAGAATCTGTCATGGCCGGAAAGAACGTTGTCGAGCGTGATTGATTGGACGCGAGACGCCGCGTCGCGGCACTTGCCGCGATGCCAGCGCCACTTCTCGAGGAGTTGGGCCTGTCGGTTGGTTGTGTCGGCTGCGGCAGGGAGATCGCCTCCGGTCGTCTCCGTGAATGCGGGAGCGGCTCCCGCCGCGTCGTCCAGAAACATCACGCTGGAATAGTCCTCTTCGTTCATCTCTCGTCGCCAGGTGCTGACGACGTTGCCGATGCGACCCATCGCCTGCGCGTGCCACATGGCCTCGCGCACGCAGCCCAGTTCGGAGGCGTCGAAGGTGGGAATGCCCATAAGGTCGATCGTGGAGAAACTCACCATCAACATGTTGTGCGGCGTATAAACGTCATGCTCCGTTCGATTCAGCAATCCGGGATGACCATTCACGAGATGGGCATACCGCATTGCACTGAAAAACTGTGAAAGATCGAATTTCAACAGCCGCCCGAATTCCCGATGGCGGGGGTATTTTCGAAGGCGTGATTCGTATTCACGCCATAATCTGCATGTCACGTCGAGGTGCCGGGCTTCCGGTTCGCTCAGTTCGAATTCGGTGGTTCCGTCGCCGGTGACGGCCTGGATCAACCCGTCGAGGAACTCCGGCCGGCCGCGACAATCGGCGACGTCGTCGAACAGGACGCACAGGATCACGGAGAGCAACTTCGTTTCGTGGACGTGCGTGCGGAGTGTCGCCGCTACGTCGGGAAACGTCGTCAACTCGATTCCGTGCAGGCACCACCGCCACAAGTATAGGCCGCGCTTGCCGACGCTGTCGTACTCCGCGATCCACCTCCGCACATCTCCCCGCAGAGGCTTCCTGCGAACTGCCAACTGGTCGAATCGTGCCGATCTTGCGGATACCGCATAGGGCAATCCGGTTGCCGACAGGTCGGTTTCGGCTGCGTCGGCTCTGAGCGATTGTGCGGTTCGCGCCGGATCATCCGTTTCCGCGATCCCTTCGACGCCGTCCAGGAAGAGAATCGTGGACTGCGTCGCGCTGCGCGCCAGCGCAATCTGCAGCGCGACGTCGCGGAGCCGGTGATTGGCCGAAAGATCGCGCAGCCGCCATCCCTGCTCTTCCAGCCGCTCGCACGCGACGAACAACTCCTCCTTCTCCGGTTCACTCAGCGGGCGTCGTCGTCGGTCCACGATGAGGAGACTGGGCCGCGTCGGGAGGCTTTCGTAGCCGCTCAGAGTGGCGATCACGCCGAGCGCGGTCCGTTCACTGCACACGCAGACCGTTCGCGCGGCGGGCAGACGATTCTCGCAGCGGCGGCTTGTGGCCGGAGGTGATCCCTCTCGCGGGGCGCGCAAAGCCTTCGAGATCGTGCCGACCGCGTCAGAGGATCGTTCGTCGGAGAGGATCTGTTCGCGCGCAGGATCGAACAGCGTCGTGACGAGTTCGATGAGCGTCTTGGCTGCAGGCCGCAGCCGTTGAGCCGGAAGCTGCGCCGATCGAACCGAGGGAGGACGGAACGACCGCGCCGTCGAAGTGGTTGCCCGATTCGTGGAGGAGACTGGCGACATGGGTTGGCAGACCGAGGCGAAATGCGAACGATCCGTCAACACAGAGCGTCGGACGGCAATCCCTACCGACGGCGATTCCGGCGACTCGCGGGCATTCTTGAAGAAACCCGATCAAGCAGCGGAATGCAGTCAGTGTGGCCGGATTGAAAGTCCGAATCCAAAGGTTTCCGGCTCGCATCGCAAGACTTCGAAGAACGGCGGGCAAACGGCCGCTCCTTCCCCTGAATCGTAAAACCTTCCGAATCCGGCCAGGTTAATCTCAGATTCCCAGATTCGCGCGCACCGCCCGATCGGGTGCGCTGGCGGCCGCGGGCGGGAGAGATTACTGCAGAATCGGCAGGATCGACGACGAGCCGTGCTGGACTTCCTTCGTTACGATCGAGCCGATCAACGTCGTCGGCGTGCAATCCTCAACGAAGACGTCGACCAGGGATCCGGCCAGGCGGGGGTTCCCGTCGAAAACGACGATGCGGTCGCAGGTCGTGCGGCCGACCAGTTGCAGGCGGACCGCGTCGTGCCCGTTGTTCTCGCCGTCGACGGACGGCGGGGCGTCGAGTTGCACGGTTTCCGCCGCGCTGTCGCTTGCCGCAGCGGCGCCGTCGTGCCAACCGGGAAGCGCGGGGCCGTTGTCCGTTCCTCCGGCGATCGCCTTCTTGCTGAGGCCTTCCACCAGGACTTCCAGCGTGCTCCCGATGCGGGCGGCGTTGTCGTCGGCGCTGATCTCACTCTGCGCGGCGAGCATTTCGTTGTTCCGCCGCCGTTTGACGTCGTCCGGCACGTCGTCCGGGAGCAGTTCGTGCGCTTTGGTGCCCGGTCGCGGACTGTACTTGAAGATGAAGCTGTTCTTGAAGCGGAACTCGCGAACCGCATCCATGCTTTTCTGGAATGACTCCTCCGACTCACCGCAGAAGCCGACGATGAAATCGCTGGAAACGGCGCAATCGGGGAGAGTGCCGCGAATCCGCTGCATCATGTCTCGATACTCAGCCGCGGTGTAGCCCCGTTTCATCCGCCGCAGAACTTCGTCGCACCCCGATTGGAGCGGCACGTGCAGATAGCGGGCGACCTTCGGCAGGTTTCGCATGGCGGTCAGCAAGTCGTCCGTCATGTCTTTGGGGAAATTTGTGACAAACTTGATCCGGAGGATGCCGGGAACGTCGTGGATCATCGCCAGCAGATCGCTGAGCCGGGCGGTCCGGCCGTTCTCCTGGTGGCGATAGCTGTTGACGGTTTGTCCCAACAGCGTGATTTCGCGAACGCCCTGCCCGGCCAAGACTTCCACTTCGCGCAGGATCTCTTGCGGTGAGCGGCTTTGTTCGGGACCGCGCGTGCTCGGGACGACGCAGTACGTGCAGAACTTGTCGCATCCGATCATGATCCGCACATACGCCTGCCAGGGGCTGGGCCGCATTTGCGGGTCGCGGAGTGGATCGTAGCTCTGGAAACTGCCGGCGACTTCGCCGCGGTTTCCGTCGGTTCGGCCGAGGCTGACCGCGAGCTTTTGAGTGCGCGTTGTCCGGGCCTCGTTCACGAGGGAGGGAACCTCCGCCAGTTGACCGGTGCCGACGACGAGGTCGACGTGCGGCGCCCGGCGGAAAATCGAATCCTGATCCTTCTGGGCCATGCAGCCGATGACGCCGATGACCTGGTTCGGCCGTTTTCGCTTGCTGTATTTCAGCCGGCCGACGGCGCTGTAGATCTTCTGCTCGGCGTGCTCCCGCACGCTGCACGTGTTGAACAGAACGGTATCCGCCGCAAGCGGGTCGCCGACCAGCTCGTAACCGGATTGACGCAAAGCGGCGACGACGAGTTCACTGTCGAGCACGTTCATCTGACAGCCGACAGTTTCGATGTAGAGCTTGCCGTTATGACTCATGACGCGGCGCTGGCGGTTGTTCGGTCGAGAAACTAACTGGTCCGTGACGGATTCACAGGCGAACGTTGGCCTCCCGCCTGCGGAGTGCGTTCCTTGATGCTGTGCGGCCCGTGTCCGGTCTGATGCATTCAGTGCAGCCCAGGTTCGTTGCGTTCAGGATCACCCCGCGAAGAAAAAATACGTGCGAAGCGGGATTGACGCACGTTTGTACATTACTATACTTCCGCTCACATTCGCCGCTGGCAGGCGATCGAGACCGCGCAATTCAGGGAGGAATTCATGCTTGTCATTACTCGCAAATGTAACGAGGAAATCACGATTGGAACAGGCGTGCAGGTTCGCGTGCTTTCGATCCGCGGCAGCCGGGTGCAACTTGGAATCGAAGCGCCTCAGAGTGTTCGCATCCAACGCGCCGAGCTATTCGCGGAGAACCAGGATCTGTGTCCGGAAGTCGCCAAAGCGGGCAGTGAGCAAATCGCCGCTTCCACTCCGGCATTCGGCGGGCCGCTGCGGTCAGCCTCATGAGCCTATCAGTGACACACATCTCAACCGGGTGGCCGGGGCTGGACTGAGCGAAGCGAGGGAAGCCCCGGTCGTGTAGCCGAAGTCGTGAGACTTCGGACGAACGCTTTCCGCGACCGGGGCTTCACTCCCGTTGGTCGCTCCAGCCCCGGCCACCCTGATAAGGCAGGTTGAAGCCGAGATATGTGCAGGCGGCAGCCTCATGATCTGGTGACTTAACTCGCGGCATCAGGTGCCATCGCCGCCGGCTCCGCGGGTTCGATGCGGAGCCGTTTCTCTCTTGCTGATGGAGAGTCGTCGCCATCGTGAGTCGACACGAGCCAGGCCAGGATGGGGACCGCCACGACCGCACAGATCACGAGCAGGAGCGGGTCGTAACGCAGTACGGTGTCTTCGCCGACTGCCTGCACGGTAAACAGGTGTTCGCGCCAGCCCCCGGCGAAAGGAGCCGGGTCGACCCGCGTCAGCACAACCTGTGTGCCGTTGTACAGCAGGTGAAAGAGGACGCCCGGCAGGAGACTGCGGCTGCGGACGGCGAGAAGGCCGAGCACGAGACCCAGCAGCATCGCGTTAAACACCTGCTGCGCGACCATGTGCACGATCCCAAACGCGCAACTGGACAGGATGATCGGCAACCAGCGCCGTCCCGAGTGTTCCATCCCGCTCAGGATAAAGCCTCGAAACGCGAGTTCCTCACAAATCGCCGGCGTGAGCGCGAAGGTCGCCAGGGCCATCCAGACACTGACTTCGGCGTCGCCCAGCGATCTGAAGACCTCGGCCACGCCCGCCGGAAGCTCCGGGAAGAAGGTGCGGTTGAGGAATTGTCCCAGTTCAAAAGAGAGTGGGAGCAGGAAAAACGGCAATACGCAGCCCGCCGCGAGCATCGAGGCGCTGGGCCAATAGAGCTTGAGGGTCTTGCGGACGCTGGTGGTCAGCATGACGGCCATCATCAACGCCGGGGTGGCCACGGTGACGATGAGGTAGATCATCTGCGTGTCGAACAGTTTTGACATCGCGTCAGCAGCCGTGGCTTTTGCGAAGTCGGCCTGTATCTTCGACTGAAACGCGAATTGCAGCAGCAGAATCAGTACAAAGCAGAAGCCGGCCTCTGAGAAGTTCGGCGTCGATTCCTTGTCGCGGGCCAGGTGCCGGATCCAGGACCGCAGATCGAATCGTTCCGCGCCGCGAAACAGAACGTCTTCACTGCGAAACAGTTCAATCGCCCACCATAGCGCCATGGCGCTGTACAGGAAGCTGGAGACGAGCACCGGCAGGAAATAGATCGACAGGCGAACCGGACTGGTCGACCCGAGCAGCAACGCTTTGAGCAGGAGCGCCGGCCCCATCACCGGCATGACGCTGAAGTAAGGCGAGATCTCGACGGCGGGATTGAGGCAGAAGACGGTGATGCCGATGGTCACAATCAGCAAGGGAGTGAGGTAGTACTGCCCTTCCTTGCTGCTTTTCGCGAACATGGCAAAGGCCAGGCTCAGCGCACTGAAAAGGGCGGAGATGGGAATCGACAGCACGCCGAGCCACAACAGCGCCGAGAGGGGCGGAAACGAAAACGAACCGAATTGGGAAAACGCCGACGCGGTCGACATCTGAAGCATGTATTTCCCGGTGAATCCCATGCTGAGCAGATTCAGCAGGGCCGTGGTCAGGCTGAACAGCATGACGGTCAGGAACTTGCCGGCGACAATCTCGGTCCGCGTTGCAGGACAGATCAGGAGCGTTTCCATGGTGCCCCGCTCCTTTTCGCCCGCCCCGACGTCGATGGCGGGGTAGAAAGCGCCGGTGACCGACATGATGATCAGGAGCGTGGGGAAGAGCTTGCTCCAGACGCTGGCGGCGATCTGATCCTCTTCCGCCAGGTTGACGTCGGTTGCGTCGAAAGGAGTATGGATGGACGGGGGCAACTGAGCCTGTTCCAGCCTGTCTTCGAGCAGTTTTTTCTCCCAGCGTCGAAGCGCCTGCTGCACGCGGCGGAAGGCGATGGCCGAGGTATCGACAGCGCCGTTCTCAAGCACGATGGGGTGCGGGAGTTCCGGGATCTCCTCCTGCGAGTCGTCCCGCGCCAGGCGCCGGTTGACGGCATCGAACTGCTCCCGAAACCCGTCCGGAACGACGATCAACACCTGCACCGGTCCGCGGTTGAACCAGTCGCCGATTAGCGCACGAAGTTCCGCTTCCCGCTTCTCCAGCGCGGTAAGAGACGCCGCTTCGCCTGCGGTCTCGCGCGCGTCGTCGATAGTCTCGGTGATTTCCGCAAGTTCTTCGATCAGCGGCCGCATTTGCAGGGCTTCGGTGGCAAAGTCCTGCAGTGCCTCATCGTCCACGGTGGCGATTGACTCCTCCGTGAGGACGCGCAGCTTTTCCGCATCGGCCGGGTCGTCGAAATAATCTGTGATGAAGCGATCGCCTTCGATCAGCGGGGGACCGGGGAGTTCCGCGGCCCCGAGCACGAGGACGGTCCGCGTCTGCTCGTTGAAGGACGACATCATCTGGGCCATCGCGAGACCCAGCAGCGGATAGAGCATGATCGGGAGCACGGCGACCATGAACAGCGTGCGGCGGTCGCGCAACTGGTCGCGCACCTCCCGCAGCAGGATCAACCTGACGTTATTCCAACGCATGCCTGTCAATTCCCGGGAGCCGCGCGAAGTGGATTGAGTTCGAGTCGACGCACGGCCATCCCCCTCAATGGTCTGCTCAGGGTGTCGCAGCGATCAAGTCCGATTCGGAATCGTGCCTGTCGATCAGGTGAAAAAACAGCTCTTCCATGTCAGGTTGCTGATGCCGCTGAGACAACTCCGTCAGGCCGCCCATGTCGAGAATACGGCCGCGATGAATGATGGCGACCCGATCGCAGAGACGTTCGACTTCACGCATGATGTGCGTCGAAAAGATGATGCATTTGCCCTGCTCCTTGAGCGACTCGATCGTCTTCAGCACGGCGCGGGCGACCAGCACGTCGAGTCCCGAGGTCGGCTCGTCGAAAATCAGCACAGGCGGGTCATGCACGATGGTCCGCGCGATCGAAACTTTCTGCTTCATGCCGGTCGACATCTTCGAACTGAGCAGATCCCGGAAGTCGTTCATCTGCAGAGTTTCGAAAATTGTTTCGAGCCGCTCCTGCAGCGGACCTTCCGGCATGCCGTAGAGCCTGCCATAGTACTCGACCAGTTCCCACGCCGTCATCCGGTCGTAGAGGCCTGTGTTCGACGACATGAATCCGATGTTGTTTCGCACTCGTTCGGGATGTTCGGCGACGTCGTAACCGGCAACGACGGCGCGGCCGGAGGTCGGTTTGAGAACGGTGCTGAGGATCCTGAGGCAGGTCGTTTTGCCGGCCCCGTTCGGGCCGAGCAGGCCGAACACTTCTCCCGGTTGAACCTGAAACGTCGCTCCGTCCAGCGCGACGACCGATCCTCGTTGCAAATCGGCGAATTCCTTCGTGAGCTGTTCGACGGCAATCATGTCGGCATCGACGATACGGGCAGTCCGGACGGGAAAACGCTGTGCATCCTAACTCTTACCTCTGCGGCCTGCGAACCGAAATGCGAAGCGGCGAAACGACTCACATTGGCTGTCGCCGCCGATCCACACATTCGATTCGGTTGAGCAACGCGAACAACCGGCACGCCTCGTACAGTCGCGTCGATCGGAATGCCCCGAAGCTCTTCGCTCCCTCACCGGTCGAAGACAGCGAACGCCCAGCATTGCCAAGCGGACACGCATCGGACAAACTCAAGTTCTTCCTATTTGACCTGTTACGACTGGCGCGCGGGCTGCGTGCGCCGCATTGCCGGGCTCTGAGTCGTTCCCGGCGATCGCGGCGTGGAACTTCGAGGAGATCTGAGGAATGCGTGGTTGCGGCGATTCGACGATCCGCCGATGGACTCTTCGGCTTGTGGGAGCCTGCCTGATGCTGGAGTTGATTCTGCCGTACGCGCCGGCGAAGAGCGGATCGGCCGCCGAATACGATCGCCCGAGCGGCAAACCCGGGCAGTCGCGGTCGGTGGTCATGGCCCGCAACGGCATGGTGGCGACGAGTCAACCGCTCGCGGCGCAAGCCGGCCTGGAGGTGCTCAGGTCGGGCGGCAATGCGGTCGACGCCGCGATCGCCGTCAACGCCATGCTGGGCGTCGTCGAACCAATGAGCTGCGGAATCGGGGGAGACCTGTTCGTCATCTATTGGGATGCGAAGACGGAAACACTCTATGGCCTGAATGCGTCCGGGCGCAGCCCGTACGGGTTGAACCGGGAGGTTTTCAAAGAGCGGGAGTTGACGGAGATTCCGGCGGAAGGACCGCTGGCATGGTCGGTTCCGGGGTGCGTCGACGGATGGCAGATGCTCTCGGAGCGATTCGGCGCCAGACCGCTCGCTGAGTTGCTGCAACCGGCGATTAGGCATGCGGAGGAGGGGTTCCCGGTCAGCGAGATTATCGCCGGCCAATGGAAAGGGGCGGAGAAGTCGTTCGAATCCTGGCCGGACTCGGCCGCAACCTGGCTCATCGACGGGCGGCCGCCCGAGGCGGGTGAGATCTTCCGAAACCCCAACCTGGCGGCGACGTATCGATTGATCGCCGCAGGCGGCCGCGACGCATTCTATGAGGGCCCCATCGCCCAACAGATCGTCGAGTTCAGCGAGGCGCACGGCGGCTGTTTTTCGATGCAGGACTTCGCCGATCATGCCGGGGAATGGGTCGAGCCGGTCTCCACCCGGTATCGCGGATACGACGTGTGGGAGTTGCCTCCCAACGGCCAGGGCATTGCCGCGTTGGAAATGCTGAACATCCTTGAGGCGTACGATGTGGCCAAAATGGGCAGCCACAGCGCCGACTACCTGCACTTGCTCGTCGAGGCCAAGAAACTGGCGTTTGCGGACCGGGCGAAGTTCTACGCCGATCCCGCGTTCGCCGATGTGCCCGTCGCGCAGCTCGTTTCCAAGGAGTACGCCAACCAGCAGAGAAAACGCATCGATCCGAATCGTGCGGCCGTGGATGTTCCGGCGGGCGCTCCAATGCTGCAAGCGGGCGATACGGTGTACCTCAGCGTTGTCGATCAGGACCGGAACTGTTGCTCATTCATCCAGAGCAATTATTACGGGTTCGGTTCGAAGGCGACTCCCGGCAAACTCGGGTTCTGCCTGCAGAATCGCGGGGCGTTGTTTTCCCTCGACGAGTCGCACGCCAACACTCTGGAGCCTCACAAGCGGCCCTTTCATACCATCATCCCGGCGATGGTCACCCGCGAGGGAAAGCCGTGGTTGTGCTTCGGCGTGATGGGGGGCGACATGCAGCCTCAGGGGCATGTTCAGATTCTGGTGAACATGATCGACTTCGGCATGAATGTGCAGGCAGCCGGAGACGCGGCCCGCATGCGGCACCTCGGCTCGGCCACGCCGACCGGGACGCCGATGCAGGCGGGCGGGGGCAAGGTCGCCGTCGAATCGGGAATTCCCGAGGCGACGGTCAAGCTGCTGCAGGAACGGGGTCACGAGGTGATCCGGTCTCCGGTCTCGTTCGGCGGGTACCAGGGGATTCGAATCGATTTCGAACAGGGCGTCCTGCACGGCGGCACCGATCCGCGCAAGGACGGCGCAGCAGTCGGATACTGAGCGGCGGCAAAGTCGTCCTGACCGGAAGACCTTGCTTCGCTGACCGAAGCGCGCGAGGGCGCTATGAGTTTTCGCGGCGCGGCGCGATCCCGATTGACCGGTCACCGGAGCGGGTCTACACTGAAAAATGCCGTGCATTTCGACCATTTGACACGTCTCGTCAGAGTCCGCGTGGAGGTACTGCCATGTTCCAATCCAGAATCCTGAGTGCGCCCGTCGGGATCAGTCAGGCGAAGCCTGCACATCGATCCGCGGCCCGACCGCCACGCAGGGCGGCCCTCGTCGGGGCGGTCGTGAGCGGGTGTCTGTTGCACGGGCTCGCGGCTGTGACAACTGCTCAAGACGCGAAACCGCGTCCGGAAGTCCTCCAATCAGAAGGGGATCGATTTCCGATCCACATCACGTACTATCCGGCGCTGGAGGAGAAATACCCCTCCGGCACGGAAGACGCGCCCGTTGTGATCCTGTTGCACGGGGAGGATGGCAGCCGGCTGATCTGGGACAAGAGTTCGGCGCCTCCGGGGGGCAAATCATTCGCGGAGGTGCTCAACGAATTGGGTTACGCGGTCGTCACTGTCGATCTTCGCAAGCACGGAGAGAGCGTCGTCGACGGCGCGACGGCGAAAGTCGAACTGAACGATTACGGGAAGATGGCCCAGGGCGACCTGATGGCGGTGAAGGATTTCCTGGTTGCCGAACATGAGGCCAAACGCCTGAACGTGCGCAAACTGGGCATCGTTGCCAGCGACGTGACGGCCCCCGTCGCGCTGGCGTTCGCCGAACTCGACTGGAAGAAGCTCCCTTATCTCGACGGACCGGGCGGCGCGCCGGGAACCCCGCGCGGTCAGGACGTGCGGGCCATCGTCCTGCTCTCCCCGGTCGCGAGCATCGGCCGACTGAACGGCACTCGCTCGGCGACGTTTCTGAGAAAACCGCAGTTCGGAATTGCGTTTCTCGTGATGGTGGGAACGCGCGATGCCATGGACCGCAACCAGGCGAAGTCGATTTACCAGGTGTTGGCCGGCATCAAGGCGAACGAAGATCGGGTCGAATTCCTGCGGCCGAACACCAACGCACGCGGTACGGTGCTGCTGGGGACGCAGATCAAAGCGGTGGAGGTTCCGATCCTCGAGTTTCTGAAAGAGAATCTGATGGAACTCGACGACGAATGGGCGACGCGCAAGAGTCGCTATGACCGTGAACCTGACGATGAGTGACGTTGCGCCCGCAGGAATCGCAACGGTTCTTTATAGCGCTTTGCAAATCACTGTTGGCGATCTGTCTCGCGGATTCTCGTCCCCGAAAGTCCAAATACCGCTCGACGCGGACACATGGTAGAGCAGTTTGCTCTGGCAAGCGCGCCGGCTTCGATGGATTGGCATTTCCCGGACGGTTCCGGCCCAAGACGCGAGATTGCCCAATCCCGAGACAGCCATGCCGGCCGATCGACGTTTGCTGGTCACACTGTGCACGTACAACGAGCGGGGGAACATCGGTCGGCTGATTCCCGAGATTCACCGGCATGCGCCGCAGGCGGACGTGCTGGTCATCGACGACAACTCGCCCGACGGAACGGGTGAACTGGCGGACGAACTGGCCGCCGGCGACCAGCGGATTCATGTCCTGCACCGGCCGGGGAAACAGGGGCTGGGAACGGCGACTGTGGCCGGGTTCCGGTACGGGATCGAACACGATTACGACCTGCTCCTGAACATGGACGCCGATTTCTCACATCCGCCGGAAACGATTCCGGCGTTGCTTGAGACAGCCTCGCGGGCCGACGTCGCGGTCGGTTCGCGCTATGTGGCCGGCGGGGGCGTCGAGGGCTGGGGGCCGCACCGTCACGTCATGAGCTGGGGGATCAATACGTACGCCAGGCTGATCCTGGGCTTGAAAACGAAGGACAACAGCGGCAGCTTCCGGTGCTACCGCGTGGACAAGCTGGCCGAGGTCGACCTCGATCGCATCCGGGCCAGGGGATATGCCATCCAGGAAGAGATCCTGTATCGCTGCCGAAAGGTCGGTTGCACGTTTGAAGAGGTTCCGTTCGTCTTCAAGGACCGCACGGTCGGCGAATCGAAAATCAGTTGGAAGGACGCCGTCGGCGCACTGTGGGTGCTGCTGACGCTGCGCTTCGGCAAATAGAAGCAGCGTGGCTCAAGCACTGTAACCGACTCGCTCCGCGAGCCGGTCGGCCACGACGTCGTCGTTGCCTGAAACCCACGAGAGCGCGAAACGAACGTATCTGATTCACGATGTCGGGCTCGAAACAAAGCCCCCTTTGAGCTGCACAAGATGATCACCCCCCGCGAGTCGCCGACCGTCGAGACGGTCGGCCGACACTACGACGAACTCGATGTGTACTATCGGGACATCTGGGGGGAGCACGTGCATCACGGGCTCTGGAAATCGGGCAACGAGACGCCCGAGCAGGCCTGCGAGCAGTTAATCCGCCTGGCGGCCGAACAGGCGGGAATTGCCGAGGGATCGAAGGTTTGCGACGTCGGGTGCGGCTACGGCGGCACCTCCCGATTCTTGACTCGCGAGTACGGAGCCCACGTGACGGGCGTTACGGTCTCGCAAGCGCAACTGGAATTCGCGCGGGCGCAGACGAACGGCGACGAGTATCCACGCTACCTCTTGCAGGACTGGATGACGAATGAGTTTCCGGAGGCGTCTTTCGATGCCGTGATCTCGATCGAATGTCTGACGCACATGCCGGACAAGCAGCGTTACTTTGACGAGATCGCCCGCGTGCTCAAGCCGGGGAAGAAGGCTGCGATCTACTGCTGGCAGGTGCACTCCTCGCCCCGGAACTGGGAGGTGCGGCGGTTGCTCGAACCGATCTGCTACGAAGGCCGGTTGCCGGGAATGGGGTCCCACGAGGAATACCGCGCGATGATCGAGTCGGCCGGTCTGGAAATCCTGCGATACGATGAACTCGGCAAGCACGTCCGCAAGACCTGGTGGATCTGCGCGCGACGCCTCGCCGGCAAACTCTGCACGTCACGAAAGTACATCAAGGCGCTGTTCGACTCGAACAACGGCAACCGCGTCTTCGCGCTCACGCTACTCCGCATTCTCACGGCCTATCAGACCGGCGCGATGGAGTACGGCCTGTACGTGTTGCGGAAGCCGTAGGGTCCCGCGGACCAAGAGCCAGCGGTGGGGTCCGCTGTCCGGACCAAGAGAGTGCGACCCCATTCGCGGTCTGCACGGGGGACGCTACGCGATCAGCTTCTCCACGACGTGCCCTGCGACGTCTGTCAGGCGGAAGTCGCGGCCCTGGAAGCGGAAGGTGAGACGCTCGTGATCCAGGCCGAGCAGATGCAGGATCGTGGCGTGCAGGTCGTGGACGTGCACCAGGTCTTCGACGACTTCATAGCCGATTTCGTCGGTCCGGCCGATCGTCTGGCCGCCTTTGACTCCGCCGCCGGCGAGCCACATGGTGTAGGCGTCGATATGATGGTCACGGCCGATCAGGTCGCGCGGTTCGCCTTGCGGGGTCCGTCCGAATTCTCCCCCCCAGATGATGAGCGTCTGATCGAGCAGTCCGCGCTGTTTGAGATCGGCGATCAGGGCGGCGGCCGGCTTGTCGGTTTCCGCACAGCGGGCGTCGAGCGGCTCGCCGAGGTGGGTGCCGTCGTTGCCGTGATGGTCCCAATCGGTGTGATAGAGTTGGATGAACCGGGCGCCTTTTTCGACCAGCCGCCGGGCGAGCAGACAGTTCCGGGCGAATGAGGGGGCCGCGGGATCAACGCCGTACGCATCGAGCGTCCCGGCGGTTTCGCCGGAGAGGTCCATCAGTTCCGGAGCGCTGGTCTGCATGCGGTAGGCCATTTCGTAGGCGGCGATGCGGGTGTCGATTTCGGGGTCGCCCACAGCCGCGCGGCGCAACTGGTTCAGGTCGGTGACGGCATCGATGAACTCGCCCTGTGCCGCCTGATCGATGCCGGCCGGGTTCGAGAGGTTGAGAATCGGATCGGCGCCGTTGAGGAAAGGGACTCCCTGATAGGTCGTCGGCAGGAATCCGCTGCTCCACAGCGGGGCCCCGCCGCGCGGCCCGCGCGGGCCGGACTGCAAAACGACGAATCCCGGCAGATCGTCCGATTCGCTGCCGATGCCGTAGGTCACCCACGCGCCCATGCTCGGCCTGCCCGAGAACTGCGGGGATCCGGTGTTGGCGAACAGCTTGGCCGGGCCGTGATTGAAGACGTCGGTCTTCATCGACCGGATGACGGCGATGTCGTCGACGACGCCGGCGAGATGCAGCAGGCATTCGGAGAGTTCCGTGCCCGACTCGCCGTACCGCGCGAACTTGCGGACCGTGCCCAGGAGTTTGGCGTCTTTCTGGAGGAATGCGAACCGTTTGCCTTCGACGTAGGAGTCCGGGATGGTCTGGCCGTTCAGTTCCTGCAGCTTGGGTTTGTAGTCGAATAGTTCAAGCTGGCTCGGTCCCCCCGCCATGAACAGGTAGATCACGTGCTTCGCGCGGGGCGCAAAGTGCGTCGGCTGGAGAGCGAGTGGATTGGTCGCGCGATCCTCTACGTCTCCGGCAACGGTTCGTCCGCCGTCCAGCAGCGAAGCCAGCGCCATGCCACCGAGTCCGACACGGCAGTCCTGGAAGAAGTGGCGGCGGGTGACGGCGCGGAGAAGTTCGTTGGAATGCGACATGGGATGCCCCGATCGTTCGTGCGATAATCCGTCACTATCATATCGCCCGGCACCGGCCTGAGACAAATCGGCCAATGCACAACGTCTGTTTAGAGCGGCCAGACCCTGCGCTCGGCAACCCGCTCCCTCCGTCGTGCGGCGACTCGTCCGGTCTCGCCATGTCGCCGAAGTCGTGAGACTTCGGACGAACTGCAGGAGAACAGTCGGAAACGAAGTAGGGCCGGCTGTGCCGGCCGCCGAACCCAAAGTTGGCGTACGAGAAGCGCCAGCCGGCACTACTGGACTAAGCCAGAATCGCATCCACCGGCCGCATCTCGCGATCAGCCGGACCGAGTTGTCCTT
>ERZ869936.726-NODE-726-length-28375-cov-17.767338_pt1 | contig 28375 bp, 39 predicted proteins | sample MGYA00520876_ERZ869936 | MGnify/ENA primary metagenome ERZ869936 (study PRJEB32218, sample SAMN09650985) | biofilter metagenome | isolation source: enrty point of leading RO module | place: Saudi Arabia: Thuwal, RO plant located on Red Sea | collected 2016-02-17 ... | reverse complement strand
CCGCTGATATAAAACAAGCAGAAAAAGAAGCTGAGAGTCCCGGCATATTTAAAAAACTTTTTGATGGGAACACAGTAGAGCAACAAGCACTAAATAGTGTTATAGCAAAAAAGAAATTAGAAGAACAAGAAAAACAAATAAGAGAACTAATTGTTTGGTCTTATGGTGTAGAAACTTATCAAGAAATGATAATGCTACGCCGTAAAATAAAGGCTCAAAGAGAACAGGCAATATATCGACAACGTAAAAGACAGCAAACACTTTTAGATAGTATTATAGTATTTGTGGGCGTAGCTGTCTCAGCCGGTATAATTTACGGCACTGCAATACTTATAAGGAGTGCCTAATGGCTGTTGTACCAGAAAACGAATTACGCCTTCAACGCATAGAAGAAAAATTGGACAGATTAGCTGACACAATAACTGAGTTTGCGCGTATAGAAGAGCGGATGTTGTCTGTATTCAAAAGGCTTGATCGACATGAAAAGCGTTTAGATGATCAGGAAGATGACATAAAAAATCTAAGTAATGATGTCTTGCTCAATACTAAAACATCTAATAATATAGAAAGGATGTTTTGGATTTTTGTAACTGCTGGAGCATCATTTACTGTTTATTTTATGAAGTAAAAGGAGTTTAATATGAAATACTTTTGTTTGTTTTTGTTGTTGTTTTCGGGTTCTGCTTTTGGAGAAACTGTAATTAATTATGATGATGGATCAACTTTAACGCTTACAAAAGGTGAGAAGATCCATGTTACTAAAGGTCAACTGTATCAACAAAAAACCTATAGTAACGGTAAGACTATTCAGTTCAAGCTGTTCCCAGAAACTGCGCGTCGAGATTATGTCCCAACGCCTACAGACACTATGCAACCCGGATCACATCAATGGTGTACAACTTATGTGCCTTGGTCAGAAGGTTTAACTTTTGACATGATTATATGGCAACGGGCTTGTGATACCGACAATGACGGTAAGTATGGTTGCGGTGACAGTCAATTTGACGATTCAGAAGACAGCGGCGTTTGCACCTAATATGGCTTGGCAGGCTTTAATATCTCCGATAACAAATTTGGTTGGTGGCTATCTTAATAACAAGCATGAGCAGGCTCAGGCAAAGCACCAAGCAAAACTACAAGTTATTCAGAATGACGCTGATTGGGAATCTAAGATGGCTGATGCGTCAGCTAATAGCTGGAAAGACGAGTGGTTTGCTCTTTTGTTATCGGCTCCTATTGTTGCTGTTATGTACGGTGTTGGTGTCAATGATGTCACTGTCATGGATAGGGTGCATGATGCTTTTGATGCCTTGGGCAATCTTCCAGAATGGTATCAGTACCTGCTTTTTGTCGCCGTCACAAGTTCATTTGGCATCAAAGGGGCTGACAAAATTATGAAGTTGAGAAAGCAATGACACCAGAAGAGTTAGATAAGTGGCGAGTAGTTCCACGGCTCTTGATGCTGGCTATGCTTGTTATGACCTATCGTGTTGTTGAGTGGTTCATGGGAATCCCAGCACCCACGCTAGAGCAAGCAGGCCTAGTCAGCGTTATGACAGGTGCTTTAACAGGCTCTTTTGGTTTGTTTTTAGGTACTGGTAAAAAAGAATGAATTATTTTTCAGAGAAAGAATTAAGCTGTCAGCACTGTGGAACTTACAAGTTTGATGAAGAATTTTTAAAGGTTTTAAATAACATTAGAGAAGAGTGTGGTTTTCCTTTTGTTATTAGCTCTGGATACAGATGCGTCGAACATCCTATAGAGGCTTCTAAGTCTCGTGCAGGCGCACACACTACAGGCTGTGCAGTCGATGTAGCTGTTAGAGGAGATAAAGCTTTAAAAGTTTTAGAAGTAGCCATGAAGCATGGTATTAAAAGAATAGGCGTAAATCAAAAAGGTAAAGGACGTTTTATACACTTAGATATGGCAGAAGAAGCTTTTCCATCTCCTGCAATCTGGTCGTACTGAGGAATATATAAATGGCGCGAACAAAGAAAAAGAATCGTAGAAAAAAGTATTCTGCTAGTGGAATCCGTAGTCCTAAACGTGTACAGGCACTACGCGGTGGCGATATGGCTATGGCGGCATACAGGGCGGCTAAGGCGCAAGGATTTGAAGGCACCTATCAAGAATGGTTAAGTAGTGCTGGTCGTGGTGGTCGTGGTGGTCAAGGCGGGGATATTCCTCCTCCAGATATTATTATTGATGATGGTGAACAAGAGCCCGCGCCCCCAAAGCCCGGAGATCCGGGGTATGATCCTGCTTCAGCTTCTACAGTTACACGGCCTGAAATGCCTACACTTACTGCCCCTGAAGTTGTAAGTGCAAGTACTAGGCCAGTTTCTGAGCCTGTATATGAAGAGCTAGGAGAAGCGCCTACTGTTTCACTTAATATTCGCACAGCAACACCTAAAAGAACTTTAAAGTCTCGTGCAGATGAACTTAAAAAGGCTGACGCCACTTTAGGCACTGCGCCTACACCAATAGAGGCGGCTACTTATGATGAAACTACAATTGCTCCAGAAGATGTTCCTACAGTACAGACGGCTCAGGGAGAACTGAGCGAAGGCGCTATAGCTAGAGTAGATGAAAAAGAACTTACTGAAAGGGCTGTAGCGGCTGAAAGAGACACGGATCAAGAACAGGCCGCATTGACTCAAGAAGCCGCACAGTACGAAATCTCTGATGGTGCTTACGTCGATAAAGTAACTGGTAAAGTTACAGACGTTGCCCCAACAAAAGAGGCGGAAGTTGCTCAGAGAGAGGCTATTTTAGGAGAGGCGGCAAAAGACGGTGAAGCCGCTCAGATTTTAGAAACTTTAAATTATGAGGCCGCTCAAGTACGTCAAGTAAAAGGCACTGCGGCTAAAGGTGCGGCGGCCCAGATGGTTGCAGAAGTTGGAGAACTTCCTCCAGAGCTTAGTGCAACTATCGTCGAAGATCCTGCAACTGTTGAAGCCCAAATAGATGATGAGCCTGCAGAAGTACGGGCGGCTGTAGCGGCTTTACCTACAGAGGCTCTTGTATCTTCACAGATGGAAACACTGCTTGCTGGCCTTGAAGATGGTGAGATTCCTATTTGGGCTAGGCCAGCAGTAGATGCAATTAATTCAAGACTTGCTCAAAGAGGTATGTCTGTTTCTTCTGTTGCTAGAGATTCTCTTTTTAATGCTATTATTCAAAGTGCTATGCCTATTGCTCAGTCTAATGCACAAGCATTACAGCAAAGGGCCGCTCAGAACCTCTCAAACGAGCAACAGGCCAATGTAGCGCAAGCTAACCTAGATGCTCAACGAAGGCTACAAAACACCGCTAATCGTCAGACATCGGCTTCTCAGACGGCTCAGATGGCCCAGCAGATGTCTGCAATGCAAAGTCAGTTTGCTCAAGACACAATGATTACTTCTGCGGCTCAAACACAGCAGACAAGATTAGCAAACCTTCAGAATCGTCAGCAATCTGCAATTCAAAATGTTCAGAACCAGCAAGCCATGAATGCTCAAAACTTAGGTAATGAACAACAAACTGAACTAGCTAATCTTCAGTTTGAGTTTCAGACCAATGCGGCAAATATGTCTGCTGAGAATCAAGCACGACTTGTTGAGATGCAAACTGCCGCAGACTTTTTAGCTAAGAATGCAGGCTTCAAGCAACAGATGGAGTTAGCAAATCTAAGTAACGAACAGCAGATTACGCTTGCAAACCTTACTGCTTTGAATCAAGCAGGCTCAGAGAACTTAACGGCTGAACAGCAAACAAGACTTGCAAATCTTGATGCCCGTATGAAGACCAATATGCTTCAGGCTGAGATTGCAAATCGCATGAATGTTGCACAGCTTAATGTCGATCAGCAACGAGCTATTCAAAATGCTACGATGGTAGCCAACATGGATATGTCGCAGTTTAATGCTGACCAGCAAGTTATTTTGTCTAATAGTAAGTTTATGCAAACCATGACTTTGCAGGACTTAAATAATAGACAGCAGGCCGTTATTCAAAATGCTACGGCAATGGCTCAGTTAGACATAGCTAATCTTGATGCTCAAACAAACCTTGCGGCACAAAATGCTAAATCGTTTTTGCAGATGGATTTAGCAAACCTAAACAATCGCCAACAATCGGCAGTGCTAGATGCTCAAATGATGCAACAAACTATGTTGTCTAACCAAGCCGCTGAAAATGCCGCAAAGCAGTTTAATGCTCAAAGTGAAAATCAAGTTAATCAGTTTAATGCGAGCATGGCTCAACAAATGGAACAGTTTAATGTTCAGCAAAGCAACTCTATGGCACAGTTTAATGCCAGTGAGTCAAATAGGTTGTTGGGCACAGAACAGCAAATAGCTGGTCAATTGTTGACGGCTGAGATAGGGGCCTCTGCTTCTTTACAGGCGGCAGAGATACGCGCAGAGGCCGCGGCGGCAATGCAGAACGCACAACTAGCCGCCGCTAGGGATCAGTTCAATGCTCAAAATGCTTTTATTTCTGCGCAGGCCGCTGTAGAATATGAAAGAAAAACAAATCTTATTGACACTGCGGCAATGAATGAAATGAATAAATTAAATGCACAGCAAGAGTTTCAGCTTAGTGCAATGGAGTACGAAGCTGGTCTTATGGAAGCACGAGACAATGCGGCATACTTAAGACAAACTTTTGAAAACGATAAGAACTTAAAAACGCAACTATACATTGCGGCTATTGGTAATGAAACTGCGGCAGGAAAAGACTCTCAAAATAGTTTGTTCAGTATGCAGAACTTTATTGACGGTCTAGATTTGGGAGGTTAAGAATGGGATTCTTTAAAAAGATTTTTAAAGGTGTAAAAAAGGTCTTTAAAAAAATCGGTAAGGCCATCAAAGGAGTCTTTAAAAAGGTTGGTAAGTTTATGGGTAAGGTTGGTATTGTAGGTCAGTTGGGCCTAATGCTAATCGCACCTTATGCCATGCCAATGTTAGGGTCGATGGCGACAAGTATGATGGGGTCTACACTGGGTGGTGCCTTTGGATCTATTGTGCGAGGCGCTGGACAATTTCTTAACGCCGCTGTAAAGGTTGGTACTCGTGTAGGTTCTGCTTTTAAATCTGTAACAAGTGCTGTTACAGGAACTTTAAAGAATGTTGTAGGTGCTACACTAAACACTGTTCCGGGTATGGATAAGTTTGTTGCTAATATTTCTGGTTGGGATATTGGTAGTTTAGACTTTAAAACCGCTTTTGAAAATAGTGGTAAGTTATGGTCTAATGTTGGTGATGATTTAAGTAAATTATTTTCAAAATCTACATTAGATTCTAGCATGAATAAGTTCGGATTGCAACAGAGTATTGCTGAAGGTGTTCAAAGAACAGGAGCCTTAGAAGTAGATCCAGAAAGATTTAAATTAGATACTGATTTAGGAATTGACCTACAACAACAGCAACAAAATGTTTTTCCTGCTAAATCAGGATTACAGTACTCTGAATCTTTAGCGCCAGCCAAAGGAATCCTTCCTGAGCTTACGGATTACAATACCGTGTTGCCTACAGCGCAACCACCGGGAGCAGGTTCTTTGTTGTCTCCTGCTGATTTAGCGCAGGCAGGCGCACAGCCTTCTAGTTTGGTTCAAGCATCAGATCCATTTACATCTATGTCTATTGATGTGAGTGATTATGCACCTACGGCGCAACAAGCGGCCCTTCCCGGCGCAGAAACTATAGATGCGGCCAATAAGATAAATGCGGGAGTTAAGACAGCTTATGAAGCAAACGCTTGGGAAAAGACAAAAGCATTTGCAAAATCTAAAGGCTTACCAACTACAGCAGGCGGTGCGGCTATGTATGCGGCAGAGCTTGCGGCTTACGAGCCACCAGAGTACGAACCAATAAGAGCTACTACTGATTACGTAGACTATGGCTCTTTGGCAACACAGCCTATTTATCCTACAAGCGATGGTTTGCGATATGGTAATATGCTTACTCCAGATCCTTTTGATGCGCCCAGCCTTGTTGATGCTTTGATGCAAGGTGACTTAACAAGTGCTTATCAATATGGATACTATGGATCACCAGCACTCTTAAGAGAAATGACGCGATGAACGAAGATATTTTAAGAATTAATGTAGAAAAAAGATTCCCCATACCGGGGATGGCTTTGACTGAAGATCCTGATAATCCTGCTCCTAATGAAAGACCTCCAGAGTTTACGGACATTCACGATTGCATCAAGCATATTTTTACAAAGACTATTGAAGAAGAAAACTATGTGCCTCTCATTGAGCTACTGGCTAAAGGTTTTCCGCTGATGGAGATTGTTCAAACAACTCTTTTTCAGGGGTACTATGGCGGCAAATGGGGCTATAGCATGATGTTGCTATTGATTGAGCCTGTTACATACATCTTCTTGGCGTTTGCTGAACGAGCAGGAATTGATCCAGTGTTCTTTAGAGATGATGTTGAGGATGAGCTAGAAGAAGAAGAAATCTTAGGTGTTTCTTTTGATGAAGCAAAAATAGAACAACTTCAAAGTGATGTTGAACAAGATAAAAAATCTCATCCTGCCATCACAGATCAAATGGTGGCTCAAATTAATAATATCCCTCAAGAGCAAATTGGAAGTATTCTTGAGCGTAAGCAAATTTCAAGAGAAGACACGATATCTCCTCCATCAGAAGAAAGCTTACTAGAAATGCAAGGTGAATAATAATGGCAGACTATGATGATATTTTTCAACCCGGAAAGTCTATAGAAGAAGTAGGCGGTTCCTTGCTTTCACGAGCGCAAGAAAATGCCGCAAGGCGTAGGCGTGAGAGAGCAGGCCCTAGTACTTCTGATATGCTAAAGGGTTTGGGAATGCAATTGGCAGGACACTTTGTAGGAGATTATTTTCGTAGCACTTTAGATAATAACTTACAAGAACATTTAAATAGTGAGTCAGAGCTTCAGCGAAGAGCCTTGGTAAAAAACACAGTCAATGATGCAAACATTGTTTTAGAAAAAAACAGAGCGGCTTTGGCTCACCGTGGTGGATTAAAGGCTTATCTTATTGACGAGCGAACAGCCGCTAATCTTGCGTACTTACAAAGTAAATATGCTGACCAACCTAACGTAAGTCAAACTGCTATGAAAACTTTAGCGGCTCAACAAGCCGCTGATGGCATTGAAGATTACATGGAAGCTTTCCAAAAAAGAGTAACTGCCGCTCAAAAGGTAAGCAGTGTTACAGGTGGTGATCCTCTTGCTTATTACAACGCTACTAGAGAAGCGGCAGGGGCTGAACAAGGTTTGGCGGTCAGAGGCATAAAAACTTTGTTTTCTAAGTTTAGGGATGCAGATGATACTAACCTTGATGGGGCGCTGTATCGTAGTGCAACAACACAAAGAATTTACAAAGCCTCTGAAGAATATAGAAACGCTTTTGATAAACTGTATGTACAAACTGCAAGCGCAGAAGCGGCTTCAAATATGGCCGAAGCCTTAAAGAAAACAGGCGACCTACCACTAGCCGCTAAAGATACTAAAACAGTAAGCCTTACAACTACAAATGAATTTGGTGAGCAAGTAACTGAATCTTGGTTACAGGTTACTGGTTATGACGGACAGCCTGAAAGCTATGTTAGTACAAACGGGGAGCGTATTTCTGTTTCTGCATGGCGAGGACGTAAGGCTGACTCAAGGCAAGACGGTACAAGAATGTCTCAAAAGTCTGCGTTGGCCGTTTATTCAGAAGCCATAGATTCTTTGGATTCAAAAACATTAGGAAACCTGAGAACATCTGTAAATGCAAAACTAGGTAGTAGTCCGACAACCGATCAGCAAAATAAAGTGGCGGCTGTGTATGGCGAGCAAATTTATTTAGGTAATAAATCTTTAGGTAATTTGTTCGGCAACACAGCTACAAGAAAACAAACAATGTCTATTGCTGTTCGCGCACAACTTGCAGATAGAAACGCTTTTGATGAGCGACCTACATTGTTGTCAGGTAACTTAAGAGAAAACCCGTTTACTACGTGGCAGGCCACCATTGAACATTTTGGTGGTGATTATGATGATGTGCCTCCGGCGATGAGACAAACACTTGAAGCGCATATGTCTAATTTTTTCACGGCAGAAAATCTTAAAACAGTATCTTTACAAGAACTGAGAGATATTCGTCATTTTGTTGATAAAGCGGCCTTCTCAGATGCAGGAGGAATTTTTGGAACCGATACAAGCTTTAGATTTTTAGGTGCTAATAAACAAAAACTAACTATAGTTTCTGCACTTGACGAAATTATCGCAATGAATACTAGGTAAGGTTATGGTTGATAAATATCAGTACTATACAGACTTAAGAGAAAGTTTAGATAAAGACGCTGTGCCTACAGGTGTTCAAGCACCCAGCTATACGCCTAGCTCTTTATATACTGTTAGTGATTATCGTACCGATCCAAAAGTTACAGAAGCTTTTGAAAGGGTCATGGAATATCTTTCTACTACAAATGTAGGATTAGATTTGGCAACAGATCCTGAAGACGATGATGATCCTGTAGAATTTTTGCGAGACGACTTCATGCGTACTGAAACTGCTGTTGCTAAAGCAATGGCCTTAAAAGATGCGCCTGATTCTGTAAAAGAAGATTATAGATTTTTACGTTCTCAATTTGAAGACTCTGAAGTTTCGGGATTAGGTGAAACTTTAAATGCAGTAGCAGATTATGGAACGGATGCAATTTTTAATTATGCTAACGCCGCAACAGTTGGCCTAGCCGCAATTACCGGAAGTTTTACAGGCGGTTTAGGTGCGGCAGGGGCTGTAGGAACTCGTGCCGCCGCAGGTAAAGCGGCAAGTTCTGCATTAAAACAGGCGATGAAAGTAGCTAACCCTACAAATGTAAAGGGCTATGCGGCACAGGGTGCTGTGATTGGAGGTGCCGCTACAGCAGGGCAACAAAAACTAGAAATTGCATTAGACGAGAGGAAAGAATATTCACCCGCAGAGATTTTTATTGGGACAGCGGTAGGCGCTGGCCTTGGTGGTACTCTTGCATATGGTATGCAGGGTGCTGGACTAGCGTTTAATAAATATCGACAACGCCGCCAAATTGAAGATGCTAATACTGAAGTTCAAACAAGCGAAGCGGCTGACCAGATAGTTAGAACTTTAGCAACCGCTACGGCTCCTGAAAAATTTAGACTTGCGATAGAGCAAGCAATTCAATCAAATCCTTCAGAAGCGGCAAAGACAATAGAACAAGTACTTCAACAAGCGGCGGCTCCAGAAAAACTACGACTTGCGATTATGGAGGCTGTACGACAACAGCCTAGTAATGCCGCTGTTGAAATTGACAGTCTTTTAAAAACTGCTACGGCTCCAGAGAAATTTAGAATAGCTCTACAAGAAGCTATGGATTCTCCTAGTGAAGCCGCACAAAAGTTTCAAGAAGGTATGTCACAGCTTGTGAATGGCGCTGTACGCGAGGCAGAAGCCTCTAGTGCCTCCTCAGGCGAAGAGTTTGCTAGACAGATGCAGGCTCTTTTAGGAAATGTTTCAGATGATTTAGATCAAACAATTAACAATCTTGCTACAAAAGTAACTGAAAGTGGAAAGGATTTAAAGCCTGAGTCTTTTAGAGACTTGCTAGAAGTAGAAAGAATTGTTGAACGTATGGGTGGTGGTCAAGATACTTACAATCAAGTGGTTGATGCCGCAATTGCCGCCGCAAATAGGGATGCCCCGCCTGCGGTTATTCGCAGTCAATTTTTAAATAGCCTACACAAAATTTCTAGTCGTTTTACTTCTAATGTAGCTTTTGGTAAAGCCGCAGGGTTTCTTGCACCTTATACAAATATTTCTCCTACGGCAAAACTGCTTATGCAAAAAGTAAATACTGAGTATGGTATGGGTTGGAAGCCCAGCCAAAAACTTATTGAAGAAGACTATGCAGGGATTAGTAGGCAGTTTACTGGAAAGTTTTTTGATATGTTTCAAGAAGCTATTCTACCTATCGCAACTAAAAGATACAACGGTGCTTTGGCTCAAAACGTAAATGATTCTTTATCTTTAGCGATCAGGGGTCAATCTTCAAAGGGCCAAGAATACTCAGAAGCGGTCAACGTAGCGGCAGGGCAAATTAGAAATGCTTATCGTGTTGCAGGTCGCCTACTACAGCGCGAAGGCTTCATAACTATGCAAGATAATTATGTCCCTCGACAATGGAAGCGTTCTGCAATTGAAGAAAACGAAAGAGAATTTGCAGACTTGTTAATTAAGTCTGGTGAAGCAAAAGATATTCAACAGGCTTTTAACATTATTAAGTCTATGCTGGATAAAAAAAACCAATTGTCTGGTGGCGGCGGTAATTATTTCTTTTCTGCTAAACGAAAGTTTGAAAATATTACTGACGATGCAATGTTTGAAAAGTTTTTAAACAATGATGTTAAATCTACTTTTTATAATTACATGGAAGTCGCTGGACGAGCTTTAGCCAAAAAGAAAGTTTTTGGTGTTCGTAAGTTTGGTGGTAAAAACGGATTCAACAGGAAGTGGGTTGAGCAGATTGCTCAGGAAGTCGAGGGCGCTACAGGCAAAGCAATGACCCTTGATGAAAAGAAAAGAATAAAAAGTCTTTATCAAACTATAACTTCAGAGTCTATTGATGCTGATGATGTAGGTATAAAAAGTAAATACCATCAAGGCTATGAACTAGCTACTCGTTTAGCCCAGCTTCCCTTTGCAACGATTTCTAGTTTAACTGAGATCATGTTGAACTTAGGAATTGCTGGTGGTGTTAATACTGCTAAAGGAATTGCGTCTGCTCACAATATTGGACTAGGTAAATTAACTGACGATTGGAATGCGTTATCCGATACAATGAACCTGTCTTTCTTAAAGATATCAAAAGATACGCACCAGCAACTTCAAGATCAGTTTGGCCTAACGCCTAATGAGGCTTGGCGCGAAATGCAAAGTGTCGGCCTAGTGATGGAGCAACAGCTTTCTTCTATGGCAGATCGTTTAGCAGGTGAAGAACTTAGTACAGAATGGATGCAAAACACCAGCAATAAGTTTTTTAGATTTATTATGCTGGATCAGTGGACAAAGATGGTACAGAACGCATCGTTCCAAACTGGCAAGATTATGATTAAAGATCATCTTTTAGATATTGCGGAGCATGGAACGGCCCCAATAACCCGTAGAATGCAAAACAAACTAGATGATCTAGCAGAGCTTGGTGTTGATGTAGAGCGTGGAAAAGCTTGGATTGCTGATGGTGCAGATAAAAACTCTGAGTTTTATCGGGATATAGTTAATGGTGCCGCAAGGTATACAAACCAAATTATTTTACAGCCTGACAGATCTTCTGGTTTGAAGCCACGCTTTCAATACACGCCAGCAGGCGCTGTACTGTTTAACTTGATGGGCTACCCGACTGCCTTTACTAATAATATCTTAAAGCGTGGTGGTAAGCGTTTGATTAGAGATAAAGATATGGCGGCACAGAAGCTAGTTCCTGCGGCTATTGCTATGACAGCGGCGGCAGGCTTTACAAACTATGTGCGTAACAGGGGCGAGGGCTATGATGAAAAGAACGCACCAGAGATCATGTATGAGGCTGTAGCGCGTTGGGGAGGTAATGGTTTACCCTTTGACAACTTTATGCGAATACGCGACAACGTAGAGTATGACGGCCTTATAGGTATACCTGCGGCCTTCATGGGGCCATTGTACGGAGAAGTAGTAGATATCGCAGGCTACAAAAAACCCATCACGGCCCTTGGTAAAAAGGTTCCGTTTTATGGCGCAGGTAAAACTATTCTGGGTGAAGAAACAATGGCAGGCTATCGCCGTGCTTTAGGCGAGGCAGATAAAGCCGCAGTCGAAGCCATAACAGGTGCGCCTTTAAGAACACCATTTAAAAAGGGTGGCGAAGTAGAAGTTCCTCAAGCTCCTGATGAGCCTGACGAGCGTATAGATAAAATGACAGGATTGCCTTATAACACACAGGCCGGTACTGCATTTATAGATGAAGAAGATTTTCCAAGAAGCTTGTTAGCGAGGACACCATAATGGCAATAGGTGCATTATCAAAAGTACTTTCAAAAGCTATTGTCTCAGCAACAGATGACCTGTTTGATGAAACTAAAGTTGCTGAAAAAATAAGAGAAAATGCAGAGGCAATTGAAGCTGAATTATTCTTTTCTCCTGATGTAGATGATGTAGGTAGTCCTGAGCTTCAGGATTATATGACGCAGTACATTCAAAACTATGCAAAAACCGGCAACACTCGTAGGATGTCTCCTGAGCTAGAAAAGGTGCACCTGATCTATGATTTTGACCATGCTATTGCAAACAGATTAGAGAAGATGATTGATGCCGATTTACAAGGCTCAACATATAATGTTTATCGTAGTCAGTTTAATCCTGTTGACGAAGCAGAAGATTATGACCCAGATACTGACAGAGCTATTTATAATTATTTAGCTTCTCGACTTAACAAAGCTGAAAATAATAATTTGTTGTCTGAAGCAGGCAGAGAAAAAGTTTTAACTAGGGCGATTGCTACCTTAAAAGGTATGCCGGAATATAAAAACCTGCGTGAGTCCATGCCAAACTTTGATGATCTTTCTACTCAAATGGAAAAACTTCCTGCGCCTATAGCGAATAGAGAAAAAGCATTAGAGGATTTTTTAGCTGATAGTGTCGAAAAACGTCCTCAGTATCGTGGCGTAAGTTCGTTACACGACACAGAATGGGATGCTCGCTTTTGGATGACAAATGAAATAGGGCCGCACGTAGGAACACAGGGGCAGGCTAATTATTTTGCTCTTCAGGCTTTGACAGATCAACATACGTTTAGCCCACATATGGGTACGTATACAATGGGTATTGAAGCTAATCAGCTTGGTGAAACATTTGAAAGGGCTGGCGTGTACATTAAGCCAGAAGATTTTAATAGGATATATGATAATACTATTAAAATAAATTCTTACTTAGATGAATACATAAGGGATTTAGAGTTAGATCCTAATGATCTAAAATCTTATACTAAGCTAAGTATTGAAGGCGAGGGCCAGATTGATGATTTTGTGCCTGAGCCAGAAGAGTTTGTACATAAAGATGTACAAGGCAATGTTATGTTTAGGTCAAGAGGTAAACAACCCTTGACAGGTTGGGAAGAAATTATAGAAGCCGTAGGTACTCAAGTTGTAGGGCTAGAAAGGTTTCCGCTCCATGAAGTTAAGGCCGTTTCTAAAATGCTTGGTCAAATACGTGGTTGGGGCGATAATGTTTATGGTAGTAATGTCCGTCCCGCTACAATTCAAAAGGGTTATGTAAATGTTAAAAACCCTTTAAAGATTGGTAATGATGGTGTCTGGAAAATTGAAGGTTTATTTTCTAATGACGTAGGCTTAGAAGAAACCATTTGGGATAACGGCGGCGTCGATATGTTTTTGGATGCAATGGCCGTTCAGTTAAATACAACTAGAGAAAGTATTGCTGGCTCTATACCGTTTAAAAAATTAAATGAAAAAGCCAATATGATTTCTGAGATAGCAAGGGACTATGATATTACCAGCTATCCACAGTTTGAAGCGACTCAAGCAATGTCTTTGGAAATTGCAAATCTACACCAAGAGTTTAGAAAGTTTCTAGAGTCTTATGGTTTTGACAGCATTCAATATATAAATCAAGTTGAGCCTTCTTTCACGACAGACGCAGATAATTTTTCTTATATTCTTTTTAGGCCAGAGCAGTGGAAGGCTATTGGCGCAAGACGCTTTGATCCAAATGACAAGCGGTTTGGTGCGGCAAAAGGCGGCGTTATAGGATTCTTCTCAAGGCTTTTGAGCGACCAAGATGAGGTTGAAAGACCTACTAGCCGTGTCGTACAGCGCGGAGATACACTTGAAAAAGTTTCTAGAGAAACAGGCATAAGTGTTGATGATCTTCAAAAGTTTAATAACATAGAAGATCCCAACCGAATACAGGTTGGACAAACTTTACGGTTTGAGCCACCCGTTGAAAAGAATCAAGTTGTTTCTAATCTTGCTAGTTATCTAAATCCTTTCGCAAGCGACAAGACCGAAAAAGATTATGATACTAAAGTAGTCGGTGAGTTAAAGAAAGCGGCAAAAAACGCTGTAGCCGCTGGACGAATGAATATAGAATATCAAGACTACAGAGGGGCTAACGTGCGAGGACAGGCTTCTAGTCCAGAGCAACGTAAAAAAGATAATTTTGTTAGTCGTACCTTACTTGGTCAAATGAATCCTACTGAAGAGGCCGCATTTTCTGTAGGTGGCGCACAGCTCGTAGTAGAAAATGGTAATGTTTTTGCTACTGATATTTATGACTTTTCAGAAATTCCATTTGATAAAGTAAAAGATATTTATAGTGGTGCCAGATACCTAGCCGGTAAGATACCCGGAAGAGAATTTAAAAGTAAAATCCTTTTGGGAACAGCGGAAGAGTTTGGGTTACGTCAGCAGAGAATGGAGGGCGGTATAACTAGACGCTTTGCTGTTGCCAAAGGTGGCCTACCTAAAGATATGTATAGGCGTGACGGTAGCATTAAATCTGCACAAGGATTTCTTGGCCCTGTTAAAAACTTAGAAACTGGAAAGACTATGACAGAGCTTTCTATTGATATACCTATAGACGGCAAGGAAGTACAGATTCCTACTATGGTTCCAACCCTAACGGCTGAAGAGATAAAAATATTGCAGAGTCAGAATTGGGAAGGTAAGGCCAAAGATCTACCACGTTCTATTGTTCGCAAGGCTGTTGACCACGCTATAAAAAGAATGGATGCAGGATTAAATCCGTTTTATCAGGACGATGAGGGGCGTGAAGGAAAGGCCAAGGGCGGCAAGATCGACAAGAAGAAGATGAAATGTAACAAGCCTCGACGTACACCCAGCCATCCTAAAAAGTCTCACGTTGTTAAAGCCTGCGAAGGCGGTAAAGAAAAGATTATTCGCTTTGGCGAGCAGGGCGCTAAGACTGCTGGCAAGCCAAAGGCAGGCGAGTCTAAGCGTATGAAGGCCAAGCGCAAAAGCTTCAAGGCTCGACATCGCAAGAACATCAAGCGCGGAAAGATGTCTGCGGCTTATTGGGCCGATAAAGTTAAGTGGTAACGCTCAGTAAGATTGTATGGCACGATGCCTCTGGAGGCTCAAACATGGGCTGGAGAGACATCAACGAACTGAAACAGATTACAGCCGCTATTGCAGTTTCTTGCGGCATGGTCATTCACGAAGACGATGAACTCATAATCATCTGTCCACATATGTTACTTGAAGACGGCAAAGCCGTACAAGGCGATGCAGAGATAGCGATTCCAAAAGCTTGGATTATATCAACAGAAAAGTTATTGGCGTTACCGCCGGGAGATTAGAATGCCTAAAATAAATCTTAAAGATGTCAAAGAGCTTGCAAGTATATTACCTACTATTTTAAATCCGGGTGCAGGCGCTATGATAAACATAGCTACAAAAGCTGTAAAGCAGGGAGGTACAACAACCACTCCAACTACAGAAACTACGGATGAGACTGATAATAAAAAAGATGATGATGCTGTTGGTGTTGCTTATAATCCAGCCCAATTAGGTCCAAAGAATATGCGAGTAGGACAGTTCTCTAAGGGCGGTATGGTGTCTCACAAATCTGTATTTGATCTGGAGTAATAAAATGGAAGTTATTAATAAGATTAAAGAGTGGTGGAAGAAAGTACTTGATAAATTCAAGGGCGGTTCAGGCACTATGTCTTTTGTTCAAATGGCAGAAATTGATCGTAACGTAGCTAATCATTTTATGGAGCGACGATAATGCACTGTGGTCCAAAAAGTATTTCTGATTTAGAACGAGAGATGTTCAAGAAAGGCGGCAAAGCCAAGAAGAAAAAGAAATCAAAGAGTAGAGTAAATGAAGCAGGCAACTACACAAAGCCAGAAATGCGTAAAAGAATCTTTCAAAGAATCAAAGCAGGTAGTAAGGGCGGGAAGCCGGGGCAGTGGTCTGCTCGAAAGGCTCAGATGCTGGCACAAGCCTACAAGAAAGCAGGCGGTGGCTATAAAAGCTAAGTTTTACGTCAGTCTTTTTTCTCTCCTTGAGCCACAAGTAGCAAAAAAGAAGAATAAGAAAGGGCTGAAGAAAAACAAAAAGAAAGATATTGGCAAGGTTATAGCCCATTCCGGTTACATCGCCAAACCATGCAATGGCTAATACACACAAATCAAAAAACTCATTTATATAGGGTAATGTACTCATGGCATTAAAAAAGTCTCAGCAGGATTTAAAGGATTGGACAAAGCAGAAGTGGAGAACCAAGTCTGGTAAGCCCTCTACACAAGGTCCAGATGCTACAGGAGAACGATACCTCCCGTCAAGTGCTATTGCCTCTTTATCTGATGCGGAATATGCCGCCACATCTGCAAAGAAAAGAGAAGACACAAAAAAAGGCAAGCAACATTCAAAGCAACCTAAAAAGACTGCTAAGAAAACTGCTCGCCATATAGCTAATAGCGGTGGCCTAATTCAAAAGGCTATGGCTACTAGCAAACCCTGTTGATGGCATCAATCTCCGTTTCAAGCTTGGAGTGCATATCTCCAATGATCTCTTTAAATGAACGAATAGCCGCACGAACAAGTATCTGACTCTCTTCTTCCCTGAAGACTTTAGATATATGTTCATCAGGTAGTTCGGTCTGTTCGGTCATCAAGACACCATCAGAGTCTATGATAATGCGAAAGCCTACTAAGGTTCCTTCCTTCATACCGCTCCTTATTATAATTCACAGGCTCCACCAACACAGGCTAAGGTCTGTGCCCCCTCTGTAAAATCATCTGCTTCATTTAGATCCCAATCAAAGGCTGTTGGAAAGTCTTTGACCATCTCATTATATTCTTTTTCTGTTATCTGTTCATACGGTGCTTGAGCATATGTATGCTCGTCGTATGGCAAAAAGCTAATACCAGAAATTGTATCAAAGTTATTGTACACCCAACTACCGATCTCAAGAAAGTCGGAGTCACGATAGTATACAGTAATACTAGGTTTATGTTCACACCAATGTTCTTGGTAGGTAGCCCACAACTCTAGCTGTTCCATACCAGACTGCTCAGAAGCGAACACAGCGTCCTCTGGAGCCTTCTTAGGGAATGAGAATACCTTAGTACTAGGTGAGAAGTTATCCATCTCACAAGGCACTCCAGCGTCTTCTAAGACCTGACATAAAGGATCTCGTACATCAGCCCTGACCCGTCGAATATAATAAGGTGCGTAGCGTCCGTGGATGCCTGATGCAGAATCTACTAGCTGAGATACTGTACCGCTAGGCTTGACGCAAGTGATAGCCGCGCTCTGTGGAATACCTAAACGCTCTGCCCACTCTTTGTTGGTTTCAATAGCCACATCACGCAAGTCCTGAAGCAAAATATCAAGATCTTCGTTTTCTAAAGTAAGTAAAGGATTATCAAGAATACCAGTAAGGCTTACACCTAAGAGCGACTCTTCTTCCGTGTTTGTTTTCCAGATGCCCCGGAGGTAGCGGAAGTTCGTGAGAGTGGCTTGGAGAGTACCCAAGATAGTCGCAATTCGTACTTTTCGCCTGAGAGATTTAGGTGTATCTTCCGGTCTGACGACAACTTCTGAAAGGTTGCAAAATTGATTTGGTCTAAGGATGATTTCACTGCAAGGGTTCGTTCCGAAATCTCGTTCACTATCTCGTCTACCGTTTCTTGAAGCTTGTTTTTTACTAGCCGCACGGCTGAATATACCTCTTTCTCCGCTTTGTGATTCATGTAAGCTACTCCACTCGTTGTTAAATAAATTAAAAGAAGGCTTGCTAGTATAGCAGGCACTATTATTTGCAAGGCCACGCTGTGGTTCTGTGTTATACCAAGCGCCATGCTTTGCTTGACGAATATCATCGTCCGATAGATCCGAAAGACTGATCAGGGCTGATCGTCTGACTCCTCCAACAACAACTATTTGAGCGATTTTACAGCAAAGATCGTGGCATTCAAGGGACGTAAGCTTTCGTCCAGCCGCTCCCTTAAATAATCTAACTGTAAATTTGAAGAGTTCGACAAGAGGTTCTGGGCCGCTTGCTCGACCTCCAAAAGTTTTAAGGCTGGCACCCGCAGGTCGAACTCTAGTTGTGTCCCATTCTGGAATTTGACCAGAATAAAGCAACGATACCAGTTCCCTAAACGATTTCGCCCATCCAATTTTTGAATCCGGAACGTGTATGACTGTATCTGTTGCATGGAAATCCTCTGCGATTTCTGGAAGTTTAGAAACGTATTGCTCTTCAACACTGAAGCCAACGCCCGTGCCACACATAAGCACGTACATCATTTCATCAAAAGCGCGAGGGCTGTCAATAGCAATATAACTACAATTAAAACCCGCTACGTTATCACGATCCAGCGCTTCTCCTGCGGTCATCAAAGCTCGCATAGATGGCATGACTTCTAGATCGTGTATAGCTTTATGAATCTCTACTTGCTCATCTACATCAAGTTTAGATCCCCAATAGTTTATATAACGAGTTACTGTTTCTTGCCAAGTCTCGCGCCGTTCTTCACTTGGAAGGTATCGGGCGTAGCGGCTTTTGTGTATGTACTGTTGATAGGCGTCCAATGATCTCTCTCCTTTCTTCGGTAGTATATTTCGACCAGTTACTTATTTCTTTTAGATTCCTTCCGCATCCAACACACACTCCATCCCTTAGTGTGCAAACTTTTGTGCAGGGCGACTTCATTCTAACTCTTCAATGTCGTTTAAGTCATTAATATTTAGCTTGTATTTGTTTCGCTTTTTTATAGGCTTGTATTTTTCTGCGTCCCGCTCTTCGTATTTTTTTCTTTTGTGGCGGCTAAACTTTTCCAGCCTCTCACGTTTGCGATCATTCATCATCACCTATGCTCCCCCTCTTAGAGACATCTATCCAATCCTCTGGAATACTATCTTCAGAGAACCATCTAAAGCCTTTTGAGGAAGCCCACTCAGCGTGATTACGTTTTGTGCCGTCCTTCCTGCGTTTGGCCTGTGGCATAGGCGCATTAGGATCAGCAAATAAAAATACTAACTCAATGTCTTTAGGTAGCGCCTTAGCGATCCAGACATATTTATTATATTCGTTGTGATCCCAGAAGCGACCCTTAGCCTCAAGATAAATTTTCTTACCGTTTATCTCGCGGATAAAATCTGGGTGATATGTATGTTCAACCACATAGCCAGTTGTTTCGGTATGAATCTTCCAATCATTTAAAATGCCTGAATGAAGTTCATATTCCCAATTAGAATCGTAACCCTTTACGGGTGATTTATCTACTGGCCTCTTAACTCGTGGGCGGCGATGACCCTTTTTTATTTTCGGTTTCAATGTATTGTTATTCTATCTTCAAAGTATATTTTTAGTATGGTGTATAGTTCATACAGCATTTCTTCATCAATGGCTTCTTCTTCTGCAAGCTGTTTAGCGCAAAAGAAAATAGCCGCCTCTAAGGATAATACTTTCATTTAAAATCTGAGAGAGCATAATCCTGAATACGTTTGCTGGGGTTTGCTTTGTACATACGCTTCAACTTTCTTTTAATCCAGCGGGGCGTAAACAAAGAATTTTTAAGTGATCCATGAGCGTAGTAATATGCGTTATTGGGTACATATTCTTTGTATTTACTTTTTTCAATTTTACTGGCTTCTTCTGCCGACATAACGCTACCCAACCAATCAATAAAGATGTCAATTGTTTTTTGATTTATCTTTTTAGAAAGGCGTCGATTCATTATAAATTTCCTCTACTCTTGGCGCTACTTCAACATGGCTCAAATATACGGGGCCGGTTGCATATTTAAAAACTCTTAAGCCTGTGCCGTTATTAGCGTCCTTATAACAATCAAACTTATACGGACAGTAATTACAGCTTCGATGTATTTTCATGTTCCCCTTTTTACCTTCAGGAACAGATTCGTAGCAACGTGGTGGTGGAGTAGCCAGCTTCAAAGCTTTCTTTACGCTTTGTATTTGAGCATTGATACTAGGCTTGTCAAGCTCCTCTGGGCGATACAAACACAACTCGCCACTCTCCTTATTGATTACAAGAAAGCCGCCCTCAGAAGACTTCTCAGCCTCCTCGTAGCCTGCAAGCTGTGACATATATCCGAAAGGATCATCTTCTCGTAGCCGACCCTCACGGAACTTGTTAAACGAGAACTTAGATGCGGTCTTGATATCAACTACTTCACCATCAATCTTACAATCAATATGGCCTTTCACTCCCTTGACCGTAACTTCTTTTTGCTCATCAGTTACCTTGTGACCAGAGGCGCGGACAAGCATTAAAAGAATCTCTTCTAGGATGTGACCATAAAGAAATTTAATTTGTAATGATGGGGAGGGTGCTGACGCTTCAAGCGGTAGGTTTTGTTCATACCAAAGCTGACGGGCAGGCCGACCAATATTAGACATACGCAGAGTAAAATCTGAGTTTCTTTCAGAGGGCCTAGCCCAAGCCCGAAGGGAATCTTTGATACGATCCGCAGTAAATTCTAGATCTGCATCCGATAAATTAAATTCTTTTCCTTCAGACAACTTACTAAGCTGTCCATATATATCGTCAATTAATGTGTCAAGTTTCATTTTCTATGCCTTACGAATCGACACTTGCGTGTAAGTGAATTGTAATGGAGATACTGCACACCAAGAGCTTTTTGCAGGGGCGTCTTGGCAGATAGCCTACCATCTTTGTAGGACTTAACATCTATTAAAGTGATGTTACCTTCTGGGTCTAGTGCCACAATATCAACTGGCCCTGTACAACCACAATTTTTGAACACATGATAGCCGTTGTCCCATAGCCATGTGATGGCGTAATGCTCTGCTAAGTCGCCTATGCGACTAGGATCGTTAGTGGGTGTCACTCCAGTTATCTCCTATCTTGTACTCACCGTCAAGATTACAGAAAAGTTCAAGCTCTTCTCCCGCTTTACGAATAGCTTCTACTCCTAGCTGACCGACACAATCAGATTGTTTTTCCAAAGCTTCTATCTGCCATTCATCATGGACGTTGCAAACAAAAGATGCGTCCAGTGTATTGAGTTTAATTGCTTGATTTAAGTTTATCATAGCCTGCTTCATAACGATAGCCCCGGCACTCTGAAGCAGTGTGTTTAGTGCGGCGTGTTCAGATCGGATATAAAGCTTGCGGCCATCTAGTCCTTTGAGAAAACCTTTTGAAGCCGCTCGTCCAACTGCGTCTTTAAGATGTTTAAATGCAGGGAGATTATCGAAGAAACGCTTTCTAAGTTTCGCACCATCACGCTTGTTTCCTCCAACCACACTGCCAAGTTTTTCATCTCCTGCTCCGTATAGGAGTGCATAGATAAATGTCTTTGCCTGATTTCTTGATTCAAGCCCTGCAAGTCGTTGGTTAGTTGAGTGTATGTCTCCGTGCAGTATTTCATTTTTGAAGTCCTCGTCCTTCATGTAGTGTGCCAGCATACGTAGCTCAAGACCACTGGCATCAATACCCACCAGCTTATATCCCTCTGGCACAGTCCAACAGGCCCGGCACTCTTTACCATAGGGAGCAGAAACACTAGGAACCTGTGCCATGTTGGGGCTGTTGTGTGTCATACGGCCTGTGATAGTTCCGTTTGGATTGACAAAGCCACGCACACGATCATCATCATGCGCTTCCTTGAGCCATGAAGTTACTTGAGCAATACGCTTTTGAAGTAAAAGATATTCTGCGATAAGTGTGGCTTCAGGTATATCAGTGATCTTACTGAGCGTAGACTCATCTACTATTGGCTGACCTGTAGGTGTGAATCGCTGTGGCTTCCATCCAAAGTCAATTAGATATTCACCAATCTGCTTACGTGAGCCAAGATTAAAAGGGACTTCTTCAATGCGTACAGCCTTACGCTTGGTAGCAATCTCTTCAAACTCTTCTTGAGTCAGACGGCTTTTCTTTTCTGAGCCTTCAATAAGACCCATTTTAGATAGCGCACCTGTCTTTGTAAACTGAGGTAGCAAGATGGTCTTGAGTTGCTTGGGCCTGAAGGTTTTCTGTACCTCGCGTTCTACTTCCTTGAGGCGGTCAGTTAATTCAGCAACGAGTAAAGTTGCGGCCTTGATATCCAGAAGAAATCCACGCTCTCTTTGATCTGCAATAATCTTTAGTGTCTCGTGTTCAAGTACAACTGACTGACGGCTGAAGCCGCGAGATTCTGACTTAAGATTGTTAAACATCTTGGCGTTCAAGACCGCATCGTTACGGCAATAGTTCAACATTTCTGGAGAGTATTCTCCAAACTCTGTGTGATCTATTTTCTGTAGGCCAATACGATATCCCCAAGACTCAAGGCTATGACCACCCTCTCGTGTTGGGTTAAACAGGCGGGACAGTACAAGTGTGTCTACAATTGCACGGTTCTCTGTCAGGTCAATGTTGTGAATCTTTTTGATGGCAGGTAGATCATAACCAATAATGTTATGACCAATCAGCTTATCGGCAGACGATAGGTGCGCCAAGCCCTGAACAATTTCTGTGGGGCCAAAGGTTTTAGTTTCGCCAGAGTCAGGATCAACTGCGGCGATACACCATATTTTTGTCGGTTCTAAACTGTCTGCTTCAATGTCAAAGACAATACTTTTCATAGCTCAATCTCATCTTGTTCTTCTACTTCCATAGCTATTTCACTGAGCCTACCACTATCTTTATCATAAAACAAGTGGGTGGCTAGTCCGACATCACCAGTATATCTGGACTTAAGTACACGGACTCGTGTGGTGCTGGCCTCAACAGGATCTTCTGATTGCTGGTTGCGCTCTAAAGATATTACGCAGTCTGATAACTGAGCAATACTTTGTGATCCACGTAGGTGATTGAGTCCTGTTTCAATACCATTTTCGTGACCACGATTACCATCAATCCTTCTGAGGTGAGACACAAGTATCAGACCAACGCCTGTTTCTTCAACCAGCGTTCTAAAGTTGTGCATTATAGAATCAATGTTACGGCGCTCGTCACCGTCCGTTGTCATCGACAGGAGCATATGCAAGTGGTCAAATACTATCCACTTACACTCAAGGCCCATTGCCATAAAGCGTAGTTTAGAGAACACGCTATCAACATCATTCATCCCAAGGTGGGCATGAACAAAGACACGGTTTTTATTCTCGCCATCGTAAAGTACATTGAAGAAATTATCTATCTCTTCTTCGCTGAACTCAGCCCGAACACTGTCAATGTGTAGACGGGCATTAGCCTCAATAGATAGAATACCGTCAACAGTTCTACGCCAATCTTCTTCAAGAGCAATGACCCCTACTTTGTCGTTGGTATTGGTGATGAGCCAGTGTTCAAGCTCACGAGTAACACTAGATTTACCTAAGCCTGTACCGCCCGTCAAAGTAATCAACTCGCCTTGCCGTAGGCCATCCAGCTTTTCATTAAGCCCACTCCAAGGATACGGAATAGATTCTTTGCGCTCACGCTTCTTGTAGTTCTCACGCTCTTCACTGACGTTTAGAATTCCAGACGGCGTATAAATCTTTGAAGCCCACCACGCAGTGACGTAAGCTTTGTGGTGGCCCAGCTTGAGCATCTCGTTAGGGTCTTTGAACTCTGCCGGTAGATTAAGGATTTTAGCTTTTCCCGGCTTGATAATACGCGCAACCTTTTTTGCGGCTTCTCGTCCGGGCTTGTCGTTGTCGAAAGAAATAACCACCGTATCAAACGATTCAAGGAACTCAAGGTTTTCTTGAACGTCCCGTGCCGCGCCCTGCGCTCCATTCTTAACAGATACAACCGGCCATTTACTCCCCAGAAGTTCGTATGCCGCCATAGCATCACATTCACCTTCAGTGATCGTAATGTATTTGCCGCCCGCCTGCGCCACTTGCTGACCAAAAAGACCAGTTCCCTTGGGTGAGCCTGACCAAGTAAATGTTTTATCTGCATTGCGAACCTTCGTAGCAACTTCTTCGTTGTTAATGTATGCAGGGTAGTGATGCTGAATAATATTACCCTGCTCGTCTTTGACTGAACGAACACCAAATTTCTTTGCGGTTTCAAGGGAGATGGATCTGTCGGTGAGTGCGTGATATACGCTGTTGGTGAAGGGAGTATTATCATTGGATCTTTTAAAGCTATTGAAGTCTGCCACGTTGCCTCCCATTGCAGATTCGTAGTCTTTGAAAAAGGTTCCACAACTAAAACATTTTGCAGAACCGTTTGAATTTACGGAGACAGGATCACTGCCTCCGCAACTTGGACAAGGTTTTTGATAGGCCACAAAGTCGCCCATACTTATTCCTCCGTTTCATTGTCCTCTACGATTGCATCATCAGAAAGAAACTCTTGCATCTTTTGGTGCAGTGCAACAGATGCCGCTTGATTAATGGTTACTTCTGTTTCCATTTTCTCAAGGCGGTTCTGTACTTCAGCCAAAAGCAAGAAAGTTGCTTGTCCTTCTGCCGATGTTTTTTGAACATCGTACTCTTTATCATCATGTGTATATCGCCACATTACAGTTCATCTCCATCATCGCCATCAACTACATCAAACTCTGCACCGTCCGGGCTGGCATACTCAACCAACTCAAGAACCTGCATTGCTTGAAAATCTAAACCCTTGTATACAGTACCGTTCCAAGTGGACTCCCACTCTTTGTACTGCACCTTAACTTTACTGCCGTTGCCGACACTAATATTCAAGGGCTGTTTGTTATGGTCTAACAGCTTGGGCGCTGGTCGGATCATACCATTAGGGCCGTTTACTTTACGCTTGATAAGAAGTGCTGGGCCTTCTTCCATATCTTTAACTGTGAAGCCGCGAGATCTAAAATCATTTGCAACTTCATCAGTCACCACAAGATTCACCGTATACACCGGGGTGTAAGTAGTGTTTGGTGTGGTGACAGACGCCCAATATGCAACACCTTCAACAAGAGCCATAATAAAAATCTCCTACGATTTGTTAAACAAAAAAGTAATGTAGTGCGGAATGCACCTGTACACATAATCAGTTGTCAATTGTTCGTGCTCTTTACGAGCCTGAATATTAATCCAACTAATCATATTCTTTATTGCTTGTGGTGAGGGCAAGCCTGTACCCAAGCTCATAACAAACGCCTTACACAAAGCATCTTCAATATCAAATGGTTCTTCCTCCACAGTTCCCCCTAATCATAATTACCAGTAAGCACGGTCATTTTTACTAAGTCCAACAACAGATTAAATTTTTCCATGTCTATATCGGAAACAACTTTTAAGTCTTCTCCAGTGTCAACAATCAAAATAAATGGATATCGAATCTCTTCATCGTTAGATTGATCTTTAAGTTTTGTAAGACCTTCTAAGACTTTATCATCAAGAGACTTTGATTTATCTTTACTAAAATTACCTTGTATAATCTTCAACGATTACCTCCAGATCCTTGAATCACTCCACGGTCTGCACGACTCTGGAGTTTAGAGAGATTATACGCGGCTACTTCGGACAAGTCAACCCCGCTGTCTTTCAATATCATAGCGAGATTCCAAAGCACATCCCCGGCTTCTGAGATAACGTCTTGTCGCTCGACTGTCCGATTATCTCCACGCAACATTGGCTTTATAAAAAGGTCGGATAGCTCCGCTGACTCTACCATCAAAGAGGCGATTGGATAAAACTTATCTTTGTACAGCGCAGTTACAGCCGCTCTAGCTTGATATTCATCAAAACCCATGTTAGACTCCAGTAAATATTTGAGAAAGTAAGCCGCCAAAAAGCATGACAGCCGCAATAGTATTGATCACAATTAACGCACGATCCCTCCACATAAACCCAACCACGGCCCATAAAGCTGTGCCACCAAAACTAAAAAGCATATCGTAGAATTGTAATGTCGGTATGCCTGTGCTTCTAAAAGATATTGCAACAATTAACCAGATACTAGCGATCCATTTTAAATGCCAATCCAATGTACCTTTTGGAGTGACACTCTTTTGAATACGAGAACTGTATTCAATTTCTTCAGGCGTATACTCCCGCCCATCTACCTTGTTCGTAATCTTGTCTCTCATTTACAAAAAGCTCCTTACCTTTTTGAGTGAATAAATATTTTGGATCTACTTCAAAACAAACCCTACCAATATCAGATCTATCAGCATCGAACGCACATTTTTCAAATAAAGTATATTTTTTACCGTCCCAAGGTTTAGCAGATGTGTGCATTTGACAGGCTGATTGTAACGCCCAACGCTCTGCGGTGCAAAGATCAATTAGATCTTTGATGGTGTCAATATACTCTGCGGCACGAGGGCCGTGATCAGGATCATAGCCTTCGTTGTGCCTACAAGAATCGTGCAGGTATGCAAAGTATTTAAATAATTTTGTATTGAGATCGTAATGAATGGCAAGCTGTAATCCTGCCAACATCACATTGGAATAATGTTTACGCCCGTGTACTTCTGAGTAATAAAAAGGATTGTCTTGCTTCAAACGCTTTACAAGTTCTTTCACTGCTGTAGTTCCTCAATCAACCAATCAAGATATTGTCGTGCCTTTCGTAAATCTTCAATACCATTTTTATAAGTAAATCTGTGCAAATATTTATGTACATTTCCTGTACAATATGATGCAAAACCTACGCCTAATTGTTGCTTAATGTAATCAATTGCTTCGATCCCCCCCTTATTGTAGTGATCTGGTTTAGTTACAGGATCAGTGTACCTATCTTCGGGATGATGTAATTTACCATAAGCTGTTTTACTTTTAGTAACTTTGTTCCACTGCTCTGGGGTTGCATCGTCAATGCTCATTATCACCTCACAATTTTGATATCTGATTCAGTTTCAATAACAACACGCGCACCACAAGATAGTATTGGCTTGTCATTACCACTATATTTTATCACGCTGTTACCCAGTATTTCTACTTCGTGACAATAAGTATTAGTTCGCCCGGACTTAATAGTAATTACAGGCTCGTCTGTCCCATATTTTTTGTTAGCGCGAATCTTATGCTGATTAACATGGATATATTTTTTCATGCGTCGATTCCTTTTTGTGCGGTGCCTAAAGAATTAAACTCATACCACTGACCTGTACTATCACGGTAAGAAAACTTACCAAACCACTCTTGTATCATAACGCCTTTGTACTCAATAACTCTGATCACATTAGATCTCCTTTGATGTAAAGCCCTATAAAATATCCAACAGTAAAAAATGATATTATAATAAGTGCGATCCAGTGTTCACCGATCCGTTGATTGTCCATCGCATGGGCCTCCCCTTTGAACTCCAATCTACAAACTTAGAAAAGTAATACGCATTGTAAGCGGCAATGGTATCATTATCTTTATACTCATCAGGCATACATTGTGGCGGGTCAACAAACCCATTGTCTTCAATGTTTTGCGGAAGCTTCGCAAGAAAGAACTTTAACTTGTTCCAGCTTGTATGGTGGTGGTGATAGCGTGTATAAAACTCAGAACACAAAGCTTTGAAGTGTTCGTAAAGCCATGTGTAATGCTGAGAACTTTGTCTCGCCCAGACTGTGCTAGGATGATTGACGTAAGCCGCTAGATAATATTTATCATCGTATTTAGGAAGCACCCATCGTTTAACTTTGCGGCCTGATGCAGTGCGGCCTTCAATTAATTCACCATCAAGAACACGATGTGCGGTAGATAAAATTTGTGCAGACTCTAAAGGCATCTTTGTAATATGCTGGTCGCACAAACTTTTTGCAGATTTGATGGGGCATTCATCGCGATAAAAGATATTCATACTTGATCTCCGTGATCTGTCCAATGATAGTCAGCCTCTGCTATGTAATCACGAACAAGATCAAACATATAATCCATGTTGACCCAAGTAGTGATATCCACTCCGTGCGATTTAACTGAAACGATTTCAACTAAGTTCTCCTCGTCGCCGTGTTGAATAAACTCAATAGAAACATCCGTTGTCATCCAATCACAATCAAGCTCTGCTTCCATAACCTGATTGCCGTACATACTAGCCGTCCCCATGAAACATCTCCTGATATTCAACCATGTATTCTAATATCCGAATACTCTCTCTATACGCTGACTCTTTCCCCTCAAAATAATTTGCAAGGGTAGAGTTCTCGCCATACATCTTTGCGAACCTGCGCCTTGCTCGTATGGAGTCTGCACAATTATTTCTAATCTTATGTCGCCAGTGTTTAGCCAACTCAATACTATTTAAGATGCTCATTGCCATACCATCCTTTGATAAATTAAAACATTACAAATAGTACCGTCAGCCGTCAGCTTTCTTTTATCTTCTTTAGCCATTTCTTCTGTCTTGTACAGATCAAGTGACTTTTCTCCTGCGACTGTATCGTAGTACTCCATGACCCAAACGATTAAAACTTGATCGCTATATGAATCGCTCAT
>ERZ869936.725-NODE-725-length-28398-cov-32.351621_pt1 | contig 28398 bp, 22 predicted proteins | sample MGYA00520876_ERZ869936 | MGnify/ENA primary metagenome ERZ869936 (study PRJEB32218, sample SAMN09650985) | biofilter metagenome | isolation source: enrty point of leading RO module | place: Saudi Arabia: Thuwal, RO plant located on Red Sea | collected 2016-02-17 ... | reverse complement strand
TGCGGCCACGGCACGGCTCACGAGCTGAGCTTTCCAGCGACCGAGGGAGTGGGTTCGGAGATCGTGCCGGTGCCGGCCGAGGCGACTTCGGCCCCGCCGCAACCGAGCGGACCCGCCGCCCAGTTTCGTCGCATTCTGCCGCCGACCGAGGCGATCGTGCCGACCGGATTGATGTTCCCCTTCCTGGGCGATCGTTAACAGCAAACTCGCGAAGCGACACTCGATTCTTCGACAACGGGACCTACTGGGGAGTGCGGTCTGGGGGTTGAAGCCAATCGAGCAAACGACGGGCGAGTCCTTTGGGGCTCGCCCGTTTTTTCGCTTACCCAGGCGTCAGACTTTGCCATGACACGGGCGAGGAACGCCGCGGTTCCGGTAATTTTGTCAGAACCGCTAGAGCCGCGCGCGGCCGGCAGCCGATGATGAGAGATACAAGAGAGTCACCGAGGACGGGGTCGCGCAGCCCCGTTTTCAGGATAGAGGTCATGGTAAGAACGACGGAACGACTTGCCATGACCTTTTTTTTGTGCGCGGTCGGTGTTTGGCTGGAAGAATCAGCCGCCGAGGGCCACGTTAGCCGCCATGAGCCGCGGCGACGCGCGGTCGGTTGCCGTTGCCGCCGGCACCGCCGGCTGGCTTGAGGCCGTACTTCTTGATCCGCCGCAACAGCAGGCGGTAGTCGATGTTGAGCAACCGCGCCGCGGCACTCTGATTGAAGCCGGTCAGCTCGAGCGTGCGTTGCAGATGGAGCCGCTCGTTGTCTTCCAGTGATTGCCAGTCGGCCGGATAGCCTTCGGCGTTGGTGGCCGCCGCGGGCGTGTTCACCTGGTGGTTCGGTGTGGAAATTGTATCGCCGGTGGGCTGTAAGTCGGGTTGGGCTGCCGCGGCGATTTCCTGCGGGATGAAATCGGCGTCGATCTCTTCGCCTTCGCTGAGTACGATCGAACGCTCGAGGATGTTCTGTAGCTGTCGCACATTGCCGGGCCAGTCGAACGATTCGATGGCGCGGACGGCGGCTGGCGAAAGGCGCTTCGGCGGCACGCCCTGTTCGCGCGAGACTTGCTCGATGAAGAACTCGGCCAGCGGGGCGATGTCCTCGCGGCGGTCTTGAAGGGCCTTGGTCTCGATCGAGATCACGTCGAGACGATAGAACAGATCGAGGCGGAAACGACCGGCTTTGACTTCAGCGGCCAGGTCGCGATTCGTGGCGGCAATGATTCGCACGTCGATCGGCTCGGGATCGTGTCCGCCGACCGGAACGACTTGTCGCTGCTGAATGACCCGCAGCAACTTGGCTTGCAGTTCCAGATCGAGTTCGCCCACTTCGTCGAGGAAGATCGTCCCGCCACTGGCCGCCCGAAAGCTGCCCAGCGAGGCACCCACGGCACCGGTAAAAGCACCCTTGGTGTGTCCAAAGAGCTGACTGGCAAAGAGGCTGCCGGGTACCGACGCACAATCGACCGGGATGAAGGGGCCGGTCGCTCGCGGACTCTGGTCGTGAATCGACCGGGCAATCAGTTCTTTGCCCGTTCCGCTCGGTCCTGTAATGAGGACGCTAGAAGTGTGAGGAGCAATTCGCTCGATGGTTTCGCGAATTTGCCGGGTCCAATACGATCTACCAACGATAGCTTTCACTGGCCACTCACCTTGCGAATAGTCGCGTCGCTTGCTGTTATTAGCCATACCTCGGTGCTGTGCACGGATCGCGGCGACGAACCGCTGCTCGGCTCGCCCGATCTCCCTATGACACTCGTCTCATCCTATTTGAATGTGCAGGGTGTCGCAAGTAATTGGGGGAAAATGGACCAATTTTCTTGAGTAGCTGTTCTTGGCGCCCTGCGGTGCCCCGGAAGTCGCGGCCGCCGTGCGTTCAATGATTGACGCAAGTTGTTTATTGAAAAGTGTTTGTAATGCTGTTTTCGGCCCGGATGCGAACCCGATCCGGCCGTAAGACGTAGGTCTTGGCGCGGCCTCAGAACTGCGAAATCAGCCCGTAGACGACCCTCAGCGACCGTTTACGGCCCCACTCAGCCCCGGATAGCCGCCTTGTTCATTGGACCCATTCTCGCCCGAGAGGCCGTCACCGCTCCCCGCCGGCCGCGGCACTACGTGGCTCGGGCGACGTACGTGGGGGCGCTGTTGGTGCTGATGTGCACGGCCTGGCTGGTGCTTTCCGGCAGCCAGGAGATCCGCACGCTGGGCGACCTGTCGCGGTTCGGGGTGTTCCTGTTTCAGTTGCTCAGTCCGCTGCAGCTGATTCTGGCTCTGTACGTCTCGGCGATCTCGGTGGCCATGGCCGTGGCCCGCGAGAAGGATCGTGGCACGTTGGTCCTGCTGCTGACCACCGATCTGAGCAATCGCGAGCTGGTCTTGGGTCGGCTGGCCGCCAGTTTGCTGACCGTGTTGATGTTGCTCTTCGCCTCGTTGCCGCTGTTCTTCGCGATGACGCTGCTCGGTGGCGTCGAGATCGCCCAGGTGCTGGGCATGTTCTGCGTGACGGTGGCGGCGGCCGTGGCGGCGGGCAGCGTCGGCGGCATGCTTGCCTTCTGGCGGGAAAAGACGTTTCAGTCTTTGGCCCTGACGTTGCTCGTGGTGACGATGTGGCTGGGCACTTGGGAAGCGGCGGTGCTGGTCGCCGGAGAAGAGGTCGTGGCCGGCCGGTCGGTGGCCGCGTGGGCGGCGGTGTTGAGCCCCTGGCAGGCGCTGGCCGTAGCGACGCGACCCTTTGCCGAGGACGCCGGCGGATCGTTGTTCGGTCGGTTGCCCGGGTTGCCCGGCGGTGGCTTTATCGCGTTTGCGGGCTTGGTTGTGCTGCTGACCAGCGGGCTGGCGACCTGGCGCGTGCGGCGGTGGAATCCTTCGCGGGCCGTGCGACCCACGGCGGCCGACCCCGATCGTCTCGACCCCGATCGGCGCGACGGGCATGACGAAGATGCCGAAGCTTGGGCACGCAGAGGTGCCGCGGGCGCCGAGGCGACTTCGGCCGCAGCTCCCCTGCCCTCGCGGCCGATCTGGAACAACCCGGTGGCCTGGCGAGAGATTCGCACGCGGGCCTACGGACGACGGGTACTACTGGTGCGGCTCGTCTACGTCGTCTTGTTCGCGCTGGCGGCCGCGGCGATCCTTTCCGTCGATCGACTCACCTTGGACGCGGGCACCTGGACGCTGTTGCCGATGTTGTTCTTCGTAAGCCTGGTGTTGATCAACGCCCAGGCGGTCACGTCGCTCTCCACGGAACGCGACGGTCGCACGCTCGATTTGCTGTTGGCGACCGAACTGACCCCCAAGCAGATCATCTTCGGCAAGCTCGGCGGCGTGTTGTTCAACACGCTGGAGATGGTTGTGTTGCCCTTGCTGTTGTGCGGGGCGCTGTGGCAGGTTGGTTTGCTCAGCGGCGAGTCGGCGATCTTCTTGTGCGGCGGCCTGGTGGTGCTCGATTTCTTCGTGGCGGTGCTGGGGGTCCATTGCGGGCTGATCCACGAACAGACCCGCGTCGCGATGGGGACCAGTTTGGGAACGGTTTTCTTCTTGTTCCTGGGCGTGGCGATCTGCATGCGGATCATGGTCGCCTTTCAAGGCTCGTTCGAGTCGCAGTTGGCTCCCTTCCTGGCGTTCATTCTGGGCGGCGGTGTGGGGCTCTATATCTCGCTTGGGGCGCGGCATGCGTCGCGGGCGTTGTTTTGGGCCTCGTTTCTGTGTCCGTTTCTCACGTTTTGGGCGATTACGAGTTTCTTCCAGCAACAGACGCTGGGTGTGTTCCTGGTCACGACGGTCGCCTATGGATTCGCCACCTTGGCGATGTTGATTCCGGCGCTTTCCGAGTTTGACGTAGCCAGCGGACAAAGCGAGAAAGTGTAGCGGGCTGCCAATCGCGTTGCGGCGGCGATTCGCTATATTGATTCCGACGCCGCGTCGCCTGCCGACGTGGCGAACGCCGCTGGATCTTGTCCTCGGCTGGCACGTTCGACAGCAATCGCCGCGGAGTTCTCCGTGAACATCCTGGTACAGGAAATGCCATGGCTGCTTCCCGCCATGGCGTGCCTGGTGTTGGCCTCGGGCTTCTTCTCTTCCAGCGAGGCCGCGCTGTTCATGCTCAACGCGCAGGATCGCCGCCTGATGGCCGTGGGCGGCCCCGCCGAGCAAATCGCCGCGTCGTTGCTGCGCGATCCCGATCGACTGCTCACGGCGGTGCTGTTCTGGAACTTGCTGATCAACATCACCTACTTCGCCCTGGTGGCGATTGCCGGATTGCGGCTGGAACGACAGGGGGCCGCCGCCGATGCGGGCTTGTTTGCGCTGGTGGCGCTGCTGGCCATGATCATGCTCAGCGAGATGCTGCCGAAGACGTTCGGGCTGTTGCTTTCGCGGCGGCTGGCCCGGCTGGTGGCGGTGCCGATTGCGGTGGCGGTCCGCGTGATCAGTCCGCTGATTCCCGTGTTTCACCTCGTCAATCTACTTTCGCAGCGCATGCTTTGGCCGCGGTTCCGCGCGGAGCCCTATCTGGAAGTCGCCGATCTGGAAAAGGCGGTCGAGCTATCGACGACCGACTCGACGATTCTCGAACAGGAGCGGGCCGTGTTGCAGAATATCGTCTCGCTCTCGGAGATACGAGCTGAAGAGTTGATGCGGCCGCGCATGCGTTTTGTGACCTTTTCTCCGCCCGTGTCGTTGGCCGATCTCGAGGGTCGCCAGCCTCCCAGCGGTTACATCCTGGTGACCGAGCGGGACAGCGATGAAGTCGCCGGAGCGATCCCGCTCAAGCAACTTTACTCGATCCCGCCGAAGCACCTTGAGCATCACGCCGAACGGGTGATCTACGTGCCCTGGTGTGCGACCGCCGGCGACACGTTCGAGATGATGCGGGTGCAAGATCGCAGCGTGGCGGCGGTTGTGAACGAACACGGCGAGACGATCGGCATCCTGACACGCGACGACATTCTCGACACCATCTTCTCGTTCGACATGAGCCGTAGCGAGCGACTGCTGAAGCAGTCGCCAATCGAGCCGGACGGCGCGAATCGCTGGCGCGTGACCGGGATGACGACGATACGACGTCTGTCGCGCGAGTTTGGTGTGGAGCTGCCGGAGACGCATAGCGTGACGATTGCCGGCGTGGTTCAGGAATCGCTGGGGCGTTTGCCAGCGGTGGGTGACGAATGCCAGTGGGGGCCGTTTCTCTTCGCGGTGATCGAGATGCACGACCAGGGGCATCTCGTCCTGCGGATGAGCCTGACGGTCGAGGCGGAGGAGTCGCCATGATCTGGGTGACCGTGCTCTTGTTCTCCGCGGGCTTGTTCCTCAGCGCGCTGTTCAGCGGCAGCGAGATGGGCCTTTACCGGGTGCCTCGGGTGCGGTTGTTGATTGACGCCATGGGTGGAGACCTGATCGCCCAGGGGCTGTTGCGGCTGACCAGCAATCCTTCGTTGTTCGTGGCGACCACGCTGGTGGGTAATAACCTGGCCAACTATCTCACCTCGCTGGCGATCGTGTTGGGGGTGCACCAGCTGTTCGACGGTTCCGAGGGTTGGGTCGAAATCGTGGCGCCCATCGCGCTGGCGCCGGTGCTGTTCATCTACGGCGAGTACTTTCCCAAGACGCTGTTCTACCGGGCGCCGAATCGACTGCTCCGTCTGGCGGCGCCGATCTTCGGCATGTGCGCTGTGCTCTTTCTGCCGGTCAGTGCCCTGCTCTGGGTGGTGAGTAAGCTGTTGGAAACGGTGTTGGGCGAGTCGCCGCAACGTTTGCAGCGCCGGCTAGCCCGCAAGGAACTGAATCAGGTGCTCGAAGAAGGCCACGAGGTGGGTATCCTTCGCCACGCCCAGCGGCGCGTCGCGCAAGGATTGTTTGCCGTGGCCAGCCAGCCATTGGCCGAAGCGGTTACCCCTTTGTCCCGCGTGGCCAAGATCCGGCTGGGCACGAGCAAGTCGAACGTGCTGCGGCTGGCCCGCCGGTTACGGGTGACGGAGCTGCCGGTCGAGACGGATGATCGTACCCGTGCCCTGGTCGGCTACATCCGCGTGGCCGATTTGCATGTGAACGCGGAGAGCGACGAGGTCGGTCCGATCTATCCGCTGATGAAGCTCTCCGGAACGGAGACGCACATCGGTGCGTTGATGCGGATGCAGTCGGCCGACCAGCCGCTGGCCGAAGTCGTCGACCCGGCGGGCGAGACGCTGGGCATCGCCCGGCTGGCCCAGCTGACCGAACCGCTGTTCCGCGTCGGGGCGTAGGCTTCGCCGCGGCCGCGGTGTGTTCTCGCTGCCGCCGCGGCGGCGCGTGGCGAGGCGGCCTGATTTCTTGTCGGCCCAAGTTGCCGGCGGTATACTCCCGGCAATTCGCGGCGTCGCCCGTAACGAATAACGCCCGTCAAGAATAACGCGCGTCACGAAGAACGCTCGCCGCGAACGACTCGATTCGCGAACATGCCCGCCGCCGGAGTGAGCTTTCATGCGATTCTTGACGTACGACTCGATCGAAGGTCCCCGCGTGGCCGCGGCCCGCGACGGCCAGTGGTACGACGTCCGCTCGGCCGATGTCCAGTTGCCGTTCTCCTTGCGGGCGATGTTGGCGGCGGAGCCCGGGATGCTCGACGAGGTCGCCCAGGCGGCCGCGTTGGGCGAGCCGCTCGATCGCGAACGGCTGAAGCTGCTGCCGCCGATTGTCGGCCCCCAGAAGATCATCTGCGTGGGGCTCAACTACGCCGACCATGCCGCGGAAACGGGTGCCGCGATTCCGGGCGAGCCGCTGATCTTCAACAAGTTCCCCACGACGCTGCGGGCCGACGGCGACCCGATCGTGCTGCCGGCCGTTTCCGACCAGGTCGACTACGAGGCCGAACTGGTCGTCGTCATCGGACGTCGGGGCCGCCACATCGATCAGGCCGACGCGATGGACTACGTGGCCGGATACTGCTGTGGCCACGACGTCTCGGCACGCGACTGGCAAAAACACAAGCCGGGCGGCCAGTGGCTGTTGGGCAAGTCGTTTGACAGCTTCGCCCCCTGCGGGCCGGAACTAGTCACCGCGGACGAGATTGCCGATCCCCACCAACTCGACATTCGCCTGCGGCTCAACGGCGAGACGATGCAGGAGTCGAACACCTGTCAGCTGATCTTCAAGATCGATCAGCTGATCAGCTATATCTCGCAGGTGGCCACGCTCGAGCCGGGCGACCTGATCTACACCGGCACGCCGCCCGGTGTCGGCATGGCTCGCCGGCCGCCGGTCTTCCTCAAGCCGGGCGACGAAGTCGAGGTGGAAATCGACGGCGTGGGGCGGCTGCGGAACGCGGTGGTGGCGGCGAGCTGAGCGGGTAGCTTTGCCAGGCCTGCTGGCGGCGACTTTTCTGACCCGCCGGCCGCGACAACTCGCGAACACGGGCCCCGTCTTTCTGAACCGAGGGCGACGCGCACGGCCCGGCGAACGAGACTTCAGTTTCGCCCGGCAAAATGACGAAGCCGATGTAGGAGCTTGCCAGCAGGGATGCCGATCTGGGCTGGCGACAGGAAGTCGCCCCACTTACCGGATCGATCGGCAAAGTCTCCTTAGATCCCCCGAGTTTCCCCCCCGATTTTGGCCGCAAGACTTAGGCAAGGATGTTTCGTCGAGGCGGACAGCGCGATAGCCGTCGGCGCCGCGTGCTGACGGACGATGTGGTGCGTCGTGGCCAGGAAGGTCTCGACGCGCCTGGCGACTCGCAAAAGGTCGAGGGCGCAAGCTATGCGCCCGAGGCTACTCTCGAGCGACAACCGCGGCTCAGCGCCGTCGTTCCGCGCCGGCTGCTGACGCACCTGGTCGTGTTCGCGCTCGGCGGTGGCGCGATTTTCGGTCTGTTGTCGTTATATGCCTGCATGCAGCCCTGGCAGTCGGGCGCCGCGACGGGGAGCGAAGTCTTCGACTTAACGTCGGGCGGCAGTCTCACGCGTTGGTTCGCCTCGGTGCTGCTATTGGCCAGCAGCGCGGCGTCTTTGATCGTGCTTTCGCTGCGACGCCACAAGTTGAACGACTATCAGGGCCGCTATCGCGTCTGGGCTTACGCGGCGATCGGCACCTTGCTGATGAGCGCGGCGGCGACGGCCCCGTATCACCTGGTAGCGGCGTCGGCGCTGGCGGAATGGACGGCCTGGGAACTTCCCGGTGGAGTGGCGACGTTCTGGATGGCGCCCGCCCTGTTGATCCTCGGTGGACTGGCCGTGCGATTGCTGGTCGACATGCGCGACTCGGTACTGGCCTGCTTTGCGCTGTTTATGGCTCTGTTGGCCTATGGCGGGGCGATCGGCATGCAGTTGGGCGGTGCCGAGGCGCTCGTCGTGGGCACGGCGGCGGCCATCGAACGCGTGCAACTGACGATCGGTTGTCAGTTGGCGGGGCACCTGCTGCTGCTCACCAGCATCCTGCTGTTCGCCCGACACGTGCTTCGCGACATTCAGGGTCTGGTGGCCCGCAAGAGTGACAAAGCGAGCATCGCGGACGACGCGGACGCCGGCGAGCAAGAGGACGAGTCCACGGGTGAAGGCGTCCACGGGGCGCACGCCTCGCCGCCGGCTCCGAAGATGCGCACCGACCTGGAGAGCGAGTCGGCCGGCGCGCGGTCGAAGCGTCGTCGCGAAGCGGCCGAACGCGTGCAGGAGGAATACGAAGATCGCGACTCTCGCCGCAAGAATCGCAAGATTCGCCCCCGCGGTGCCGAGCTGGCCGAGCTGGAGCGCGAACTGGAAGCGGAGTCCGACGGCGCTCCGCAGAAACTCTCCAAGGCGCAACGCAAGAAGCTCCGCAAGCTGAAGGCCCGCCAGCGCGAGGCGGCCTAGCACCGCGACCGGTGCGACGCGGTCTGGCGAAACGATCTGCGAGAGCGTATGGTTGGGGCGCAAGCGAGGTCTCGATAGACCTTGCTGCCAGACGGTCACGCCCCTGCCCCGCTCGTACGACGTTGTCTCGATGGTCCGCACCCGCTTCGCGCCCAGTCCGACCGGTTACCTGCACATTGGCGGCGTCCGTTCGGCGCTGTTCAACTGGCTCTTCGCCCGTCACCACGGCGGTCAGTTCGTGCTCCGTATCGACGACACCGACCAGCAACGGAACGTCGACGAGGCCCTGGCCCCCATTCTCGCCGGCTTGAAGTGGCTGGGCATCGATTGGGACGAAGGCCCCGAAGTCGGCGGTCCGCACGGACCCTATCATCAGTCGCAGCGAACCGAGGCCTATGCCGCGGCGGTCGAACAGCTGCTGGCCGGCGGCTTCGCCTATCGCGACTATGCCCGCACCGAGGAGATTCAGGCCGAGCGGGAAGCGGCCCAGGCGGCCAAGAAGTCGTTCGTCTACAGTCGTCGCTGGATGGCCGAGACCGACGCCCAGGCGGCACAGTTCGAGGCGGAGGGACGCCAGGCGGTCGTGCGACTGAAAACGCCTCACGAGGGCACCTTGGTTATTGACGACCTCGTGCGCGGCCGCGTCGAGTTCAACTGGGCCGACGAGCAGGACCACGTCATCCAGCGGGCCGACGGATCGTGTCTCTATCACCTGGCCACGGTGGTCGACGAGCACGATCACCAGATCACCCACGTGATTCGCGCCGAGGAACATCTCTCGAACACGCCGCGACAGCTGTTCATCGCCGAGTCGCTCGGCTACGAGCTGCCACGGTTTGCTCATCTGCCGTACGTGGCCGAGCCCGGCAGCAAAACGAAGATGAGCAAGCGGAAGATTCCCAAGTACATCAAGAATCCGGAGTTCGCCGCACTCTACAATCACGGTCTGGCGATTGCAGAGCGGCTCGGCCTCGAGACGTCCGAAGACGTGTTCAACCCCGTGGTGACCGACTTCTACGAGGCGGTCGGCTACTTGCCCGAGGCGATCGTGAATTATCTGTTGCTTTTGGGCTGGTCGCTCGACGATCGCACCGAGGATTTTTCGCGGGAGGCGATGATCGAGGCCTTTACGCTCGAGCGGGTGAACAAGGCCCCCGCCAGCTTCGACCCCAACAAGCTGATGGCGGTGCAGGACCGTTACATGCAGCGGCTGTCGATCGACCGCAAGGTCGAGCTCGCGCGGCCGTTTCTGGTCGGTGCCGGGCTGCTCGCGGCGTCGTCGGACGAAGCGGAGTCCGATCCGCGCATCGCGGCGGTGCTCGAGGCGGCCGGCGATCGCATCCGCGTGGCGGGTGACATTCTCGACTTCGATGACTTCTTCCTGGCGGACGACGCGCTCGTGTACGACGAGAAGGCCTTCGCCAAGCGACTCGGTGCGGACGAGGCCCAGGCCCTACTTCGCGACTTTGCCACGCGGCTGGGCGACGTCGATCCGTTCGACGCCGAGGCGACCGAGGCCTGTCTGCGCGCCTTTGTCGTGGAGCGGGGCATCAAGATCGGCGACCTGGTTCATCCGATCCGCCTGGCGGTGACCGGCAAGGCCAAGGGCTTTGGGCTATTCGAGACGTTGGCGATTCTGGGGCGCGACGCGGTGCTGCGTCGCATCGAGCTGGCCCTGACCAAGGCGGCGGCGGGCACGTAGGCCCGGAGCCGCTGCCGCGCTTCGCTCTGCCGGGAATGGACGCCGGGCGTTATAATCTGAGGCTTTCTTGCGGCGACGGGTTTCCGCCTCACGGCGATTGGGTTGCAGTCCGCCGTCATCGACTTGCGAAGGAAGTGGACACGGATGGCCAGCGAAGAATCGGCCGGCCGGCTGAATTTCATCGAGCAGATCATTGCCGAACACGAAGCGAGCGGTCGCTTCGGCGGCAGGGTGCAGACGCGGTTCCCGCCCGAGCCGAACGGCTATCTGCACATCGGCCATGCCAAGAGCATCTGCCTGAACTTTGGCCTGGCGGCGAAGTACGGCGGCAAGTGCAATCTGCGTTTCGACGACACGAACCCCACGAAGGAAGAGGACGAATACGTCCGCGCCATCGAGGAGGACGTCCGCTGGCTCGGCTTCGACTGGGGCGAGGCGGCACTGTTCGCCTCCGACTATTTCGGGCAACTCTACGAGTGGGCCCTCAAGCTGATTCAGGATGGCAAGGCCTTCGTCTGCGATCTCTCCTTTGACGAGATGCGCGAGCATCGTGGCACGCTCACCGAGCCGGGCCGTGAGAGCCCCTATCGCGATCGTTCGGTCGAGGAGAATCTCGACCTGTTTGCGCGGATGAAGGCGGGCGAGTTTCCCGACGGCTCGCGGACGCTGCGGGCCAAGATCGACATGGCCGCCGCCAACTTGAATCTCCGCGACCCGGTGATGTACCGCATCCTGCACGCGACGCACCATCGCACCGGCGACGCGTGGTGCATCTACCCGATGTACGACTTTACCCACGGGCAATCTGATTCGATCGAGGGCATCACCCATTCGATCTGCACGCTGGAATTCGAGAACCACCGCCCGCTGTACGACTGGTATCTCGATGCCTTGGAGATCTATCACCCGCAGCAGATCGAGTTTGCCCGTTTGAATCTGACCTATACGGTGATGAGCAAACGGCGACTGCTGCAGCTGGTGGCAGAAGGCCTGGTGAGCGGGTGGGACGATCCGCGGATGCCCACGATTTGCGGACTGCGGCGACGCGGTTACACGCCGGCGGCGATTCGCAACTTCTGCGACCTGATCGGCGTGGCCAAGTTCAACAGCACGATCGACGTGGTGCAGCTCGAGAACAGCGTGCGCGAGGATCTCAATCGCCACGCACCACGGGTGATGGGCGTGTTGCGACCGCTGCGGGTGGTCATCGAGAACTATCCCGAAGGCGAGTCGGAAGAGCTCGAGGCGGTGAACAATCCCGAAGACGAGTCGGCCGGCACGCGCCCCGTTCCGTTCTCGCGGGTGTTGTACATCGAAGAGACCGACTTCATGGAGGATGCCCCGAAGAAGTTCTTCCGCCTGGCCCCCGGTCGCGAAGTGCGGCTCCGCTACGCCTACTTTGTCACCTGTACCGACGTGGTGAAAGACGCGGACGGCCGGATCACCGAGATCCGCTGTACCTACGACCCGGCCACGCGGGGCGGCAATGCCCCCGACGGTCGCAAGGTAAAAGGCACGATCCACTGGGTGTCGGCCGAGCACGCGGTGCAGGCCGAGGTGCGACTCTACGATCATCTCTTCGCCGTGCCCGACCCGAACGAAGTTGCCGAGGGGCAGGACTGGACCGACCATCTGAATCCGCAGTCGATCGAAGTCCTCTCGGGCGCGATGGTCGAACCTTCGCTGGCCTCGGCCGAGCCGGGAGCGCGTTTCCAGCTGGAACGCACGGGCTACTTTTGCGTCGACTCGGTCGACTCGCGGCCCGACCGGCTGGTGCTCAATCGCACCGTGTCGCTCAAAGACACCTGGGCCAAAGTGCAGAAGCAGCAGTTGCAGAAGAAGTAGCCAACGCGGGCCGGTCCTGGTTCTTGGTTCTTTGACGGCCCCGTTTCGCGTGACGCTGTCTCGAGTGGCGCCGTCTCGGTTCTTGCGAAATTTGCCCCGGGCGCCATAATTGCGGTTTGCGCCGCGGCGCCGGCGACTTCGCAGAACTCACCCGGGAACGAACATCATGCCCCTCTTGGTTGTCGGATCGGTTGCCCTCGACAGTGTCGAGACCCCGCAGGAGAAGCGGGACAATGTGCTCGGCGGCTCGGCCGTCTACTTCTCATATGCGGCCAGCTATTTTTCCAACGTGCGACTGGTCGGGGTCGTCGGCGAGGATTGGCCCGGCGAGCACACCGAGTTGCTCGAGAAGCGCGGCATCGACACCAGCGGGCTGGAAGTCGTTGAGGGAGCCAAGACCTTTCGTTGGCGGGGCAAGTATCACCCGAACATGAACGACCGCGACACGCTCGAGGTGCATCTGAATGTCTTCGAGACGTTCGACCCCAAGTTGCCCGAGGCGTTTACGCGTTGTGAATTTCTCTTTCTGGCCAACGGCGCCCCGAAGGTCCAAATGAAGGTGCTCGACCAGGTGCATGGGCCGAAACTGGTGGTGGCCGATACGATGGACCTCTGGATCGAGATCGCCCGCGACGAGCTGATGGAACTGCTGCAGCGGATCGACGGACTGGTGATGAACGACCAGGAGGCGAAGTTCCTCACCGGCGACGACAACCTGGTCCGCGCCGGTCACCAGGTTCGCGAGATGGGCCCGAAGTTCGTGATCATCAAAAAGGGCGAACACGGGGCGATGTTCTTCAGCGAGCACGAGACCTACGTCATGCCGGCCTATCCGACGCCCCAGGTGGTCGATCCGACGGGTGCGGGCGACAGCTTCGGCGGCGGCATGCTCGGCTATCTGGCCGAGCAAGGCAACTTCGAGCCCAAGACGCTCAAGGAGGCGATGGCCTACGGCGTCGTGGTGGCCAGCTTCAACGTGGAAGATTTCAGCCTCGAGCGGATGAAGGGCATCGAGCGGGCTGACCTCGACAAGCGGCTCGACGAATATCGCAAGATGCTCAACTTCTAGGCTCCGATCCGGGGTATTGAAGCTGTCCGGCGCGCGAGACGCATGAAGCGCGACGACGGCGAACTGACAACGCGAGTTGGCACGATGGCCACCCTGCGGACCTTTATCGCCGTTGAACTGCCGAACGTGGTACGCCTGGCGGCGGTCGACCTGATCGAGCGGCTTCGCGATACGCCGGCCAACGTGAAATGGGTCGGCGCCGCCGAACTGCACTGGACGCTCAAGTTTCTGGGCGACGTGCCGAGTCGCGAGATTCCCCACGTCTGTCGGGCGATGCGGCAGGCGGTCGAGGGGCTGGCGAGTTTCGAGATCGAGGTTCGCGGGGCGGGCGCTTTTCCTGCGGCGACACGACCCCGCACCGTCTGGCTGGGCGTGGGCGAGGGGCTCGACGCCTTCGTCGAGTTGCACGATGCCCTGGAGCGGTCGCTGGCGAAGCTGGGGTTTCGCAGCGAGCGACGTCGCTTTCAGCCGCACATCACGCTCGGTCGTGTGCGGCGGAGCCCTTTCGGCGTCGACGAACTGGGCGGGCTGATCGAACAGGAGGTCGAATTCGAGGCGGGACGGATGCGTGTCGCCGAGGTGGTCGCCTTTTCCAGCCGGCTCGAATCATCGGGCCCGACTTATGAGGTGCTGGGACGGGCCGCACTACAGGGTCGCAGTTAGGCGGCACGCTCGCGTCGCGCTCTCTGAGCTGGTCATCTGCACGTTGGTGTTGTGCGGCTGGGGTAAAGCGGAGCGCTTGCGGAGGACGTGACGGGCGGCGGGTGGCGAATGGGGCGGGTGCCCGCCGCGGTGTGTGCCTCGCCGCCAGGTGCGATTTTGCTACAATGCGGCGCGGTGAGCTTCGCTAGCGTACGGGTGGCGAGAATCTCACGAAGGGCTATTGCGAGCGATACTGAACGTCGATATAGTATGTGTCCAGACGTTTAGATCCCGCGGGTGAACTCCTGGGAAGCCGAGGCTTGGCTTTCACCACTCGCGAGAACGTTCTGCTCTTTGTGACAAGGGTTCTTGCGATGGTTACCACCACGTCCGCGGCCAAGAAATCGACCACGAAGTCCAACGGAACTGCGAAATCGGACGGAACTGCGAAATCGGAGACGGCCAGCTCGCGCACCGGCGCGGCGCCGCCCTCCTCTGCCCAAACGGCTGCTGCGAGCCGATCGAGGACCTCTATGGCCAAGAAATCGACGAAAAAGTCGCGTAAGCGCGGCGACGACGCGGGCAATGGCGTCTTCAGCGACAATCCTCAGCTGAAGTCGACCATTCAGGAGATCGAACGCGAATTTGGCGAGGGTTCGATCATGCCCTTGGGGGCCAATCAGCGGGGTCGCATCAAGGGCATCTCGACCGGCTGCCTCTCGCTCGACATGGCCCTGGGGGGCCAGGGCGTGCCGTGCGGCCGCGTCGTCGAGATGTTCGGGCCCGAGTCGAGCGGCAAGACGACGCTGGCCCTGCACGTGGTTGCCCAGGCGCAAGCCGCCGGCGGCATTGCCGCGTTTATCGATGCCGAGCACGCGCTCGACCCCACCTGGGCTAAGAAGCTGGGCGTCGAGCTCGATACCTTGCTGGTGAGTCAGCCGAATCACGGCGAACAGGCGATGCACATCTGCGAGATGTTGGTGCGCTCGAACGCCGTCGACGTCGTTGTCGTCGACTCCGTGGCGGCCCTGGTTCCGCAAAAGGAGCTCGAAGGCGAAATCGGCGATTCGCACGTCGGTTTGCAGGCCCGCCTGATGAGCCAGTCGCTGCGAAAGCTCACCGGGGCGATCGCCAAGAGCAAGACCTGCGTGATCTTCATCAACCAGATTCGCGAGAAGATCGGCGTCATGTTCGGCAGCCCTGAAACGACGCCCGGCGGTCGGGCTCTGAAGTTCTATTCCTCGAGCCGCATCGACGTCCGCCGCATCGGTCAGATTAAGGACGGCGAAGAAGTCGTCGGTCAGCGGGTACGGGCGAAGGTGGTCAAGAACAAGGTCGCCCCGCCCTTCCGCGTCGCTGAATTCGACATGATGCACGATGGCGGCATCAGCTACGAAGGCGACATTCTCGACTTGGCAATGGCCAACCGCATCGTCGTACGAAGCGGAGCCTGGTTCCGCTATGGCGACGATCAGCTCGGCCAGGGTCGCGAAAAGGTGCGTCAGTATCTCAAGGAGAATAAGGAGCTGACCGAAAAGCTCCGCCAAGAGGTGCTCGAGGTCGGCGGCTTTGCCGACGTGCTGGCCGAAGAAAAGCCGGCCGACGCCAAAGAGGCCGAAAGCGATCGCGAAGAGGAAAAACTCTCGGCGGTCTGACAGCCCGTTACTTGCGGCCGCAGGATCACGTTCGTCTGGGCAAATTCGCCCCCAGGCGTTAGACTTGGCACACACCGCGGATGTCCAATGCTAGAATTGGACATCCGCTTTTTTTGACTCGCATCGGAGTCCCGTTATGTGCCGCGTCGCCCCGCGCTGGTTGCGCTACCGCTCGTCGATCCGATTCTGTTTCGTCTTGGTGCTGACCCTCTTGCTGCTGGCGGTCGCCCTGCCGGTGCGGGCCCAGGAGCCCGGCGCGCTGGCCGCGGCCATGGCCATGGAGAAGTTGCTCATCGAGGCGATCGAGCGCTCGCAACAGTCGGTCGTGGCGATCGGCATCTTTGGCCAGACCGGCCGGCGGCGTTACGTCGGCGGATTCGGCCGCGCACGATCGGGACCGTCTCCGCCCCGGCCCGAGCTGGCGGACGTGCCCGACCGATTCGGTACCGGCGTGGCGATTGGCGAGCGGTTGATCCTCACGAATCATCACGTCGTGCTGGGCGACGACGAGGACGCCTCGAACCAGGCGGGGCCGAGCTGGGATACCTTCATTCGCGTGGCGGGTCACCAGCAATGGCTGCTCTGCAAGGTCAAGGCCGCCGATCCGCGCAGCGATCTGGCGGTGCTGGAGATCGACGCGCAGGAGAGTGCCGCCCCGAAACTGGAGCCGATCAAGTTTGCCGACGCCGACCAGGAAGTGAAGAAGGGGCAAATCGTGATCGCCCTGGGCAATCCCTACGCGATTGCCCGCGACGGCGAGGTGAGCGCCAGTTGGGGAATTGTCTCGAACATCAATCGCCGGGTGAGCGCCACCAGCCGTGAACAGACCGAGCGGCTACAGCATTACGGAGGCCTGATTCAGACCGACGCCAAGTTGAATCTCGGCACCAGCGGCGGGGCCTTGATCAATCTGCAGGGCGAGATGGTCGGGCTCACCACTTCGGTCGCCGCCACGGCCGGATACGAAACGCCCGCCGGCTATGCGATTGCCTGCGACGCGGTGTTTCAGCGGGCCCTGGCCGCGCTGCGCGAGGGACGCGAGGTCGAATACGGTCTGTTGGGGGTGAAGCCGCGCAGCGAGTTCGTCGCCAATGGTGCCGAACCGCCGGGCGTGTTGGTCACCAGCGTCGTCGATCAGGTGCCGGCCAATCGCGTGCTCGACGCCGGCGACGTCATTACCCACGTCGACGGGCGGCGTCTCTACGCCCCGGGCGACTTGATGATGGCCATCGGTCGTCGCGCGCCGGGTGAGTCGGTGCTGGTGCGCTTCGTGACCCGTACGCCGCAGGGACCGCGATCGCTGCAGCGACCGGTTCAATTGAACAAGTTTCCGGTCGACGGCCAGCAGGTTGTCACCGCCCCGCGACCCGCCTGGCGAGGTGCGCACGTCGATTACCCGCGGGCCGTGCCCGCCATGGTCAGCTTCCTGGAAGACACCTTGCCGAGCCATTGCCTGGAGGTGACCCAAGTCGACCCGGACTCGCCGGCGGCCGCGGCGGGAATCGAGCCGGGCACGCTGATTCGCGAGGCGGCCGGTCGGAGTCTGGCGGGACTCCGAGGATCGGAGATCGCGATGCCGGCCAACTTTCGCGAGGTCGTCGATTCGCGAGAGGGCCCCGTCGAGTTGTACATTCGTAAGCCGACGTCGACCGGCGGCTTCGAGCGTGTGGTCGTTGGCGTGGCCGTAGCGGCGAAGGAAGATCAGGACGCGGCTGCCGGTGAGTAACGCCGAAAGGCGCACCGCCCACGACGTCTTCCGCCGGTCGCTCTCGCATTCGCGCCGGCGGCAATTCCCCTCTCGTGGCCGCTTGCCACAGCGGATATCATGGTCGGTTTGACCTGTCTTTCGAGTTGAGTGCTGGGCAAGCAAGCCATGAACACCGACGAACTGCGCGAAAAGTACCTCAGCTTTTTCGAGACGAAGGGCCACGCCCGGCGGCAGAGTGACGTGTTGGTGCCGACCTGGGATCCGTCGGTGCTGTTCACGCCGGCCGGCATGAATCAGTTCAAGCCGCATTTCCTCGGCAAGGTAAAGCTCGAGTTCACGCGGGCCACGACGTGCCAGAAATGCCTGCGCACGGGCGACATCGAAAACGTCGGCCGCACCGCGTTTCACCACACCTTTTTCGAGATGCTCGGCAACTTCAGCTTCGGCGACTACTTCAAGCGCGAGGCGATCAACTGGGCCTGGGAGTTTCTCACCGACAAGAAGTGGCTGGGAATCGATCCCGATCGGCTGACGGTCTCGGTCTATCACGACGACGACGAGGCGGCCGGGATCTGGCAGAGCGACATCAAGTTGCCCGACAGCCGCATCGAACGGCTCGACGAAGACGAGAATTTTTGGCCGGCCAGCGCCCCCAGCCAGGGTCCCGATGGGGTGTGCGGCCCCTGTAGCGAGATCTTCTACCACACCGACGGCGGCGAGTCGGTGGAGATCTGGAATCTGGTCTTCACGCAGTTCAATCGTGTGGGCGATCCGCCCGATAATCTGCGTCCGCTTCCCAGCAAGAACATCGATACCGGCATGGGACTGGAACGCACCGCGGCGACGTTGCAGGGCGAGTCGACCAACTACCACATCGACATCTTGCGGCCGATCGTCGAGGCGGCCGCCGAGTGTTGCTCGGTCGCGTACGAGCCCGACTCGGAAAACGGCCGACGCCTGCGGCGGATCACCGATCACGTGCGGGCTTGCACCTTTGCGGTGCACGAGAATGTCTATCCGGGGCCAAACAAAGAGCGCTACGTCATCAAGCGGTTGCTGCGGCGGGCCGTGTTGGATGGGCATCAGATGGGTCTGGCCGAGCCGTTTCTGTTTCGCATCGTGCCGGCGGTCGTCGAGGCGATGGCGACACCCTACCCCGAGTTGGCCGAAACGAGCGACCGCGTGGCGGAAGTGATTCGCAACGAGGAAAGCAATTTCTTCGCCACGATCGACGACGGCCTGGCTCGGATCGAGCAGATCTTTGCCGACATGAAGGGCGAGAATCGGGCGGTGGTCAACGGCGAAGAGGCGGCCAAGCTCTACCAGACCTATGGTGTGCCGGCCGAGTTGTTCGCCTCGATTGCGGCCGAGCACAACTTCACCTTCGACTGGGACGGCTATCAGAAGGCGATGGAGGCGCACGGCGAAGTGTCCGGCGCGGGCCGCAGCGAGCTCTTTGCCACCGGTCCGGTCGAAGCCCTGAAACGCGCGGTGCATGTCACCGAGTTTCTCGGCTACGAAACGACCGAGGCGGAGGCCGAAGTCAAAGGAATCATCGCCGGCGATCAACTCTGTGATCAGCTCGAAGAGGTCGGTCACGAGGCGGCCGTGCGGCTGGTGCTCGATCGAACGCCCTTCTACGGCGAGAGCGGCGGCCAGGTGGGCGACTCGGGTACGATCTTCGGCGACGGGTTTCGCTTCGAGGTGTCCGACACGCAAAAGGACGACGACCTGTTGATTCACTACGGTCATCTGACCGAAGGGACGCTCACCAGCGGCGCGACCGTCACGGCGCGGGTTGATCCGGATCGCCGCATGGCGATCCGTCGGGCTCACTCGGCGACGCACATTCTGCACCACGCCTTGCAGAAGAATCTTGGCCGCCACGCCCAGCAGCAAGGCTCGAAGGTCGACGGCGACTGGCTCCGCTTCGACTTCACCAATCCGGCGGCGGTGTCGCGCGAGCAGCTTGCGGCGATCGAGGGCGATGTCCTCAGTCGTATCGACGAGCGGGCCGCGGTGACCGCCCAGGTGCTGCCGTTGGCCGAGGCCCGTGAGGCGGGCGCCATGATGCTCTTCGGCGAGAAGTACCCCGATCCGGTGCGGATGATCTCGATGGGCGACTTCAGTCGCGAACTCTGCGGCGGTACCCACCTGGACAACACGGGCGAGGTTCAGGCGTTCGAGATCGTGGCCGAAGAGAGCGTCTCGGCCGGGACGCGGCGGATCGTGGCGCTCACCGGCGAGCGGGCCCAGCAACACGCCGAGGAGACGGTCGCGGCCCTGTCCGAAACGGCCAAGGTGCTCGAGGTCGAAACGGCGCAGGTCCCGGCGGCCATCGAGGCGCTGGCCCGCATGGTCCGCGATCTGAAGAAACAACTCGGCGGTGGCAAGCAGGCGGAGTTGGTCGACCTGAAGGCGGCCGACGCCCAGACGGCCAGCCCGAAGCAACTCTTGCAGGCGGCCGCGGCCACGCTGAAGCTGGCCCCGACCGAGGTTCCGCAGCGGGCCGCGGCGCTGGTGGGCGAACTTAACGACCTGCGGGAGCGGGCTGCCAGCCAGGCCAGCACGGCGGACATCTCGATCGACTCGCTGTGGTCCGACGCGGTAGCGCTCGGAAACGGCAAACTGATCGTGGCGGAGACACCAGGGCTCGACGCCCATCGGATGCGGCAATTGATCGATCAGCTGCGGCGATCGGACGACCCTGTGGCGGTGCTGTTGGCCAGCCGTGCCGACGAGAGCAAGGTCGTCGTCGTGGCGGGCGTGAGCCGGGACATGGAGTCGGCCGGCATGCACGCGGGCAATTGGGTGCGCGACGTGGCCAAGGTCGTCGGCGGCAGCGGCGGGGGCAAGCCATCGATGGCCCAGGCCGGCGGCAAGCTTCCCGAGAAGTTGCCCGAGGCCCTCGCCACGGCGACCAAGTTGGCAAAGTCGATGCTGGCCTAGGTCTCCTCGGTTGCGTTGGCGGAAGTCGCAGGCACGCGGGCGGGATCGCTCGATGCAGCCCGCCAGGTCGAGGCGGTTGGCACCCTTCCGGCAATGCATTATGTTGAGTGACTCGCCGCTCGGAAGCGGTCGCTTGCGGCGCTCGCCCGGCTGGCGAGCTCCACTATCTTTGTCGACGCACCAGAAGGGGAACGAACATGGCCTATACGCTGCCCGAATTGCCCTATGCCTACGACGCGCTCGAGCCACATATCGACGCGCGGACCATGGAGATCCATCACACCAAGCACCACAACGCCTACATCACGAAGGTCAACGATGCGATCGCGGGCAGCGATCTGGAGAGCAAGAACATCGAAGAGCTGGTGGCCGGCATCGAGTCGGTGCCGGAGAACATTCGCATGGCAGTGCGGAACAACGGCGGCGGTCATGCCAATCATTCGCTGTTCTGGACGGTGATGAGCGGCTCGGGCGGCGGCGAGCCGAGTGGGCCGCTGGCCGACGCCATCGGGTCAGAGCTGGGCGGCTTCGAGAAGTTCAAGGGCGACTTCAGCAACGCAGCGGCGACGCGATTCGGCAGCGGCTGGGCGTGGCTGTCGGTCGATAGCGGCGGCAAGCTGGTCGTCGAGAGCACGCCCAATCAGGACACGCCGCTGATGTCGGGTCGCACGCCCATCCTGGGCCTCGACGTGTGGGAACACGCGTACTATCTCAACTATCAGAATCGCCGACCCGACTACATTTCGGCCTTTTTCAACGTCATCGACTGGAACGCCGTCGGCGAGCGCTACGCGTCCGCCAAGGGGTAAGGGGCCGCCAAGGGGTAAGGGCGACAGTCGCGCCCGATCGTCTTGTTGTCCGATCGGATGGTCGATCGTCGCACGCCGGCAGCCGACTTGCTTTCGGTCGCTGCGTTGCTAGCGAGGTCTACGTCTCCGCTAGCGCTGCGCGCGGTGCGCAATGCGTCGAACGATGGCAAGTCGTGCTGTGCGAAGGTGCTATTGACGTTGACTTGCGCGATTCTATAATCCGCTCCCCGTATTCAGCTTGCGCCGATCGACGAATTGGGGCAAAGTTTGCCGATTTTCGTAGTCTTCCGGACATGTGGCTTCCGAAGACAAGTGAGTGGCTAAATACGAAGCACTTCTCCTACTCATTTCAAAATCAAGGACGAGATTGAAATGCGAAACACATTCGGGCGACTATTGATTGCCTCGCTGCCACTGACCGTGTTGGTTGGCTGCAGCAGCGGCTGGGGACTGCCCCGCTGGGACTGGTGGCGTTCTGCCGACAACAGCACGCCAACCCCGAGCGCCTACGCCGGCTCGGCCTATGGCGGATCGGCGCCGGGCTTCAACGGCGGAGGCCCCGCGACACCTTATCCTGGCACCGCCCCGCAGGGCACCGGCGGCTACGGCGGATACTCGTCGGTCGCTTCGGCTCCCAGCTACGGGGCTTCGCCCGGCGGCTACTCGGCTGCGCCTGCGGCGACTCCTTACGGGGGTAGCCCGGCCGGCTACAACGCGGGCGGCTACACCGGCGGAACGAGTGGCGGTTATCCGTCGAGCGGCGGCGGCTATGCCACGCCGGCCTCCTATCCGTCGACTTCGACGCCCTACCCTAGCGGCCCGTCCGGCTCCTCGCCTTACGGCACGGCTCCGGCGGGAGGCCCCTCGCCTTACGGTGGTTATGATCAGGGCACGCCCCCGGCTGGGACTGGTTCCATGGCTCCGCAGTCGGGGCCGTACAACAGCACGTATCCTGGGTCGTCGCCAGGGGCGGCAAGCGGACCGTACGGCAGCACGAGTAGCCCTGCGACTTCCGGCACCGGCAGCAGCTACGCTGCCGGTTCTGGGAGGACGGGTTACTCGCCGTCGACCAGTTCGGCGAGCAGCTCGCCCTATCCTGCGACGGGAACTCCAACGACGGGCACTCCGACGACGAGCACGAGCGCGGGTAGCAGCTACGGCGGTTCGACCGCCTCGACCGCCTCGGCGACTCCGACGAGCGGCAGCAGCTACGCGCCGCCTGGCGGAGATCGATTTGCCTCGGCTCCCGCGACCACCAGCGGCAGCCCCTCGTCGTACAGCCCGCCCCCGTCGTCCAGTCCGCAATCGACGAGTCCTTTCGGTGCGTCGACCGCCACGCCGACCAGCGGCACGCCGGCGACGAGTACCTCGGCAGCCCCCTCGAGCAGCCAGCCCTGGCAGCCGGGAAGCACGACGGGTCTGCCGGGATACGCGTCGACGGGAAGCAGCCCGACGGGCAGCAGTCCCGCGAGCAGCGCCCCGACCACGAGTCGCGATCCGAACAGCAGCACGAGTTCAGGCGGTTACGCCCCGCCCCCGGCCGGTAGCGGCGTACTGCCCAGCACTGGCGGAACGACCGTGCCCGCCACGAGCAGCAGCCCCGGCGGTTCGACGATCTATCCGAGCTCCGGCTACTAAGTTCGCCGCGATCTTCTCGGTACGACCGACGCTCGGTCGTGCGCCCTGCGACCGCCCCGCGGTTTTCTCCCGGCGGTCGAGCCCCAAGTCTTTTCGAGCAACGTTTCGTGCTGCGCGATCCGCGTGAGGTAGGCATGGCCGCGCGTTGCGGCGGACGGCGCTGAACTTGCGAGCGGCTCCGTCTCCGAGCGCGCCATTTACCCGGGCTAACTCGACGGGGGCTATCTCGACGGGGGGGGCTAACTCGACCAGAGACCCACTCTACCAGGGACTCAGTCCGCCGTTGACGCAGAGGGTCTGCCCGGTGATGAAGGAGGCCTCTTCGCTGGCGTAATAGCGCACCGCTTCGCCGACGTCTTGCGGCGTACCCCAGCGGCCTGCGGGGATGGTGGAGAAGTAGGCGTCCTTGTCTTCTTGCGGATCCTTATCGTGGCGCTCGGTGGGAATCCAGCCGGGCGAGACCGTGTTGACCGTAATGCCGAAGGGGGCCAGCTCCGTGGCCATCGAGCGTGACCAGCCGATCTGCCCTCCCTTGGCGGCCACGTAACCGCTGAACTCGCCGACACTACGGTGATAGACCTCGCTGGTGATGTTGATGATGCGTCCCCACTTCTTCTCCTTCATGCCGGGCAGGATGGCCTTGGTCAGCAGGAAGGGACTCTTGATGAAAAAGTCGATCATCTGCTGGTAGAACTCCCAGTCGTAGTCTTCGATCGGCTTGTGGGGTTGATCGGGCGTGGCATTGGGCACCAGGATGTCGATCGGCCCGAACTGGCTGGCCACCGCACCACAGACATCGGCCACGCCGTCCGGCGTCGAGACGTCTCCTCGCACAATCATCCCCTCGGCACCAAGCGCCTCGAACTCGGCCAGCGCCTTCTCGGCCCGCTCGGTGTTGTTGAAGTAGTTGATGCCGACCTTGGCACCGGCGGTGCCGAGTGCCTGGGCGATGCCCTTGCCCAAACCGGTCGTGCTGCCGGTAACCAGGGCGACGTGTCCCTCGAGCGAATGTGCCATAGCGGCGGTCTCTCCCTAGTAGAAAGATCAACGAGGCGGTCGATTTCGTAGCCCGCGGCGAGCTACTTCTTCTCGACGACCCAGATGTTGCGATAGCGAACCGGATTGCCGTGATCCTGCAGATGGACGACGCCCCGAGTCGGACCCTCGCCCGCCACGCCGGCCGGGGTGCCACGGGGAATCTCGACGTCGTCGTGAATTACGACCCCGTTGTGGCGGACGGTGATTCGGGCATTCGACGTTTTGTTGCCGTCGGCGTCGAAGCGGGGCGCGGTAAAGTCGATGTCGTAGGTTTGCCACGAGAGCGGCGGAAAGCACATGTTCACGCTCGGCCGGCTCACGCTGTACAGCCCGCCACATTCGTTGTCGAGACCCTCGAGCCCGAACGAGTCGAGCATCTGCACTTCGTAGCGACCTTGCAAGTAGCAGCCGCTGTTGCCGCGGGCCTGGCCTCGCGCGGTCGGCATGTAGGGCAAGCGAAATTCGACGTGCAGCGTGTGATCGCCGAACTCCTGCTTGCTGTTGGAGCCCTGCGTGAGGAGGCCGTCTTCGGTCATCTCCGCGGGACCGCCCTTGCGATGGCGAACCCAGTTCTCGACGCCGCTGCCGTCGAACAGCACGACGGCGCCTTCGGGCGGCTTCATGCCCAGGGTGGGGCTCTCGCGATGCACTTTCTTGAGCACCGCGATTTGGTTTCCTTCGGCGTCGATCACCGCCATCGCGCCGTCGCGCACCACGCCGGTGCCGTGGTCACTGGCGAAGGTGAGGAACCCATCGACGAGCGTCCCTTCGATCTGCTCGCCTTGCTCGCCGTCCCAACCGGCGCCCGGCAAACCGCCCGTGAACCCGCGTGCGCGGAACTTGTGATTGCCCAAAGCGATGATCTGAACGGCCAGCACCTTCTTTTCACCTCCGTGCGAGGTCGCGCCGAGATACTCACCTTGATAGGCGAAGTCCTCGTCGGCCTTCTCGGGATCGGTGTACGACTTGTGACCCTTGTGGTGGTCGGCGTAGGCCTCCCACGCGGAAAAAAGGGCCAGCGAGAGGAGTATCGTCGTCGCGGTGCGCGATCGCTTCGTGAACTGCATGGGTGCTTTCTCCGTAGCCGTCAACTGGGAAGGACCCGGGCGAACCTCGGAGGCGCCCGGGGAAGAAGTTGCCTGATTTTCCCCGCCGCGGGAGCGAAACGCAAGCGCCGGCCCCACGACGAGGCACTTGTCAAAGGCCTCGGGCCCCAAGCGGCCGGAAATCAGGTCGTCGCGAAGACACGGTCGGGCTACCAGCCCATGACCATATTCGACTCGATGACCTTGCGGGCCGATTCGAGATCGGCACCGGTCTTCTGCATGTAGAGGCGAATCGCGTGGACCTTGTCGCCGGCGGCGTCGGCCAGGCAGTCGCGTGCCGAATTGCAGGGGTCGAAGCTGGCGTTTGAGATGCCGAGCGCGCCCTTGGAAATGACCCAGGTATCGCGGGGTCGCTTGGTCAGACGCACGACTTCCTCGCGCGGATAGGCCTCTTTGACGACTTCGGTGGCTGCCTCGTCGGCTTCGGCCCAGGTGATGATGATGTGGTTCTCGGTCTCGACCTCAAACAGCGGCATCGGTCCATCCTTTCCGTTTCAGAATCTGGCGAGATCGGGCGGGCGCCGGATCGCGCGGGGGAGCGCGGTCACGCGGGGCGAGTTGGGCTGGGAGAGTTGCATCGGGTGCGTGTCCCTCATGCTACCGGCGCGGCGCGGTTTTTTCCAGATACGTGGCGAGGGCGCCCGCCGTGTGTCGAGGGAGAAGGTCGACTGGGCCGCGGAATTCCGGTGATTCGCGAATTGCTATCGGCCGTGGCCGGGGGCGAGGCGTCGTCAACGTGGCGGCGTGGGCCACGCCAAGTCGTTGTCCGTTGCCGACTTGGCCGTCGCGGGAGGCGGAGGTTCGCGCGCGCCGTGCGGAGGACCTAACCTTTGGGATGCTCGATGGCGTGCCGGACGACCTGCTTGAGCGCGGTGATCGGCAGGCGATCGGACTCCTTGAAATTGATGCACCCTTTACCGGTCTTGATGTCGGGGTGTTTCTTTTTGAAGGCGGCCAGGTGGACTTCGCCGCAGGTGTAGAGCGAGACGTAGCGCTTCTGATTGGCCAGCGCGACCCAGCCCTCGCCCACCCGGTAGGTCGGCATGCGATAGCTCATGTCGACCGTCGCGTTGGGATAGAGCCCGACGATGAGCTCGTGCAGCTGGGTGACGTGCGACTGGCGTTCTGCCGGGACGTCGGCGAGGTAGGCAGTGACATCTTTGTTCATGCGCGGAACGACGGGCTGGGCGGCTTAGGTGCGATTCCGGAAGGACCAGCACCAGAACGCGAGAAGGACGGCAATAGCGCTCGGTAACACGATCATGTGGAGGATCTCGAAGCGGTTAATCATGACCGCGCGTACCTCGTCACTGATCACATCATTGGGAAGCGGCGGTAGGTATCCCGTGATCGATGTGAGCAGCGTCAACGACAAGAGCAGGAGCAACATCAACACCTGAGCAACTGCCAAGGCGGGCCGCTGCGTAAAATGCCGCTCAACGGCAACTCCGATGGCGAAGGGTACCGCGAGCCAAGCGGCGATGAGGAGAATGTGACCCGCCAGCCCATGCGAGATCGTCGGCCTCGCAGAGTCCTTGTACAAGCCGGTCACCACGAGGTATCCAAGTCCCGCAGCGAGCGCTACCGCACTCCATACGGTCGTTCTGCGAGTTGGCTCACGATAGTGTCGCGAAGCGAACCACCCCGCCACGACGATGGCAAAGAACAGACCAATGCGAGAGTACTCGTTCATGCTGTCGTCGGCGCCTCTCACTCGACCGCAAAGAACAAGGCGATCCCGATCACGGCGAGGGCCGCACCAACAATCGCCCGCAGGCTCACCCGCTCTCCCCGCAGCATCACCAGCGGCAGAATAAACAAGGAACTGGTCGCCAGCAACGTCTGGGCAATGCCTGCCTCGGTGTGGGCAAAGGCCGTCTGCTGCAGAAAGATGCCGAGCACGGTGCCCAGCAGCGTGGCCGGCAAGATCACCCGCCAGGGACGCCACGCGCAGAGCGCCCCCGGCAGGTAGGCCTGACCGACCGCAGGCATCCAGATGAGCAGCATCGCCACGCCGCCGGTGATGCGCACCACAGCGCTGGCCAAGGGACCCGCTTCGGTTTCGACCAACACAAGCCGCGAGAGGACGCCGCCCACCGCCTGGCAGAGTGCGGCCAACACGCCCAGCGCCACGCCCGCCGCGCGGTTTCGTGGCGATGTCGTTTGAGAAGTGGGCGTTTCTTCAATGGTCACCCAAGCAACGCCGCCCAACGTGAGCGCGATGCCGACCAAGGCGAGTGGCCCCAGAAACTCAGCCAGCACGAAGATCGCCAGGCCCGCGGCCATGGGCGGCGCCAGGGTCTCGGCCATCAGCACCGTGCGGCGTTCGCCCAGGCGATTCAGGGCCGCGAAGAAGGCGGTGTCGCCGATGCCGATGCCGATCGCCCCGCTGGCCAGGAGAATCGCCCAGTCGCCGGTGGCAATGCCCTGCGGAAACCCAGGACCGAGCAGCAGCACAGCCGACAAGACGACGGCCGCCAACAGACCCTTGTAGAGATTGAGCACCAGTGGCGGGACGCTCGTTCCGGCGCGGCGAAACAGCAGCGACGCGACGGCCCAGGCGAGCGCGGCAGCGAGGGCGGCGAATTCTCCGAGGTAGCTACCGATCATTGGGGGGCGATCGCGTGTCGGTCGAGCTGCAAGTTCAGCAAGCGCCCAGCATAGCGAAGCGTTGCGTAGGCAACATCGGCCTTCGCTTAGCGGATGTGTGACGGCGGGCACCTACAACCGGCGCATCCGTAACGACCGTTACGACCCGGGGGACGGGCATAGGCGCCAAGGACCTAAATCTTGATGATTCACCAAGCTAGCGACGCCTGTTGTGTCGAAATCGAAGACAGGTAACGGTCAGGCATACGCGACGCCTTGCCTTGGCGGGATGTTTGCCACAAAGAAACGAATGTGGCTTGCGTCGCGGTTGCCTCGAAACGAGTCTTAGGAAAAGTGAGGAGAGAGACCCATGAACTGGAAACTATTTGCCGCCACACTCGTGCTCGGCTGTTGCCTCAGCACCAGCAGCTACGCCTCGAAGATCATGATGGGTTCGGCGGGTTGCGGCTGTGAGCCGACCTGCGGCGCCGAGCAAACCTGCGGTTGTGAGCCCACTTGCGGTTGCGACACCGGCTGCAAGAAGTGCTGCAAGATGAAGTACTGGAAGAAGGTCTGCAAGACCCGCACCAAGCGCGTCCGCGATTGCCACGGTTGCAAGCAGAAGGTCTGCGTGACGAAGGTTCGCTACCGCCGCGTGCTGTTCCCCTGCAAGCACTGCCCGAGCGATCTGGTCTGTTCCTGCAAGCGTCCTTGCGGTTACGAGACCTGCACGCCGGTTTGCGGTTGCGAGTCGACCTGCGGTTGTGAGACGGCCCCCACGTGCGGCTGCGAAACGACCCCGACTTGCGGTTGCGAGTAGTTTACCCGAGCCTCGTCGACC
>ERZ869936.724-NODE-724-length-28402-cov-5.913501_pt1 | contig 28402 bp, 24 predicted proteins | sample MGYA00520876_ERZ869936 | MGnify/ENA primary metagenome ERZ869936 (study PRJEB32218, sample SAMN09650985) | biofilter metagenome | isolation source: enrty point of leading RO module | place: Saudi Arabia: Thuwal, RO plant located on Red Sea | collected 2016-02-17 ... | reverse complement strand
CTGGCTGATGATCGCCACGCCGCTCTCCGGCCAGGCCGTCCTCGAGCCCCCCTTCGGCCTGAAGTGGGGTGATTCGCCCGAGCACCTGCTCGAATGGGCCGACCGGCACAAGCTCGACATCCGCATCACCCTGCCCGGCGACGCGCCGGCCATGCGGATCTTCCGCATCGAGCGCAAGGGCGCCGCGCTGCCCGATTCGCCCGCCAGGGCCGTCGAGGCCCGCTTTTTCGACGGACGGCTGATCGAGGTCACGGTCCACCACGGCATGCCCGGCCAGAAGGCCGGGGCGGTCGAAGCGGAATTCAACGAACTCAAGCGCAAGCTCGGGAAGGAGCACGGAACCCTCACCGCCAACCAGCAGGAGCGGACGGTGGACGACGACTTCGCCACCCGCACCCTGTCCTTCCACCGCGAACCGGTGCGCGGGCTCTTCCTCCTGATGGCCTTCACGGAGGTCGAGGACCTGCTGCGCAAGTCCGGCCGCGCCACCTTCTCGGTGATCTACCGCAACGACAACCTCCGCGTGCGGCTGGAGAACGAGGCCCGCCGGTCCGGCGGACCATCCCTGGGGGAATGACGGCCGGGATTTCATTGCTGGGAATTTCTTCCGTCTACTCGACGGTGGTCACGCTGCCGTTGACCTCGATGTCGCGGTCGATGTGGAAAGTCACGTAGTCGAGGCGGTCGATCCCGAAGGGTGTCGCCGTCAGGAGTTCCAACGTGTAGTCGCCGCTGGCATCAATCATCGTGTCCCACTCATCGATCACGAGTGTCTTGTCATGGGGCACCGAGTCATAGACCACGTAGCCTGAGCCCGAAATAACCGTTCCCTCGGTACCGAGCGCCGGACCTCCGGGGTAGATCTGCACATACGTCCGCGAGTCCGGATAGAGGTCGTTCATCGTGACCGTCAGATCCGGCACGCTGAAGCGCAGGTTGTCACCGTCCTCGATTCCGCTGATCATGCCGTCGGCCACCGGCCAGATCTGCACGAACATGGAACCGAGTTGCGACGCGGGCGCCTGGTAGTCGTCGAGCGAGAAGGCCGAGAACCTCTCCTCACCCCGAACCTTCGAGCGGTCGGCACCGGGGATCGAACTGACCGTGTAGCTCAGCCGGTGGATCGCGTTGTCCACCAGCGAGACCTGGTGAATCAGGGTGGCCTGGGTGCGGTCGATGTTCTGCCCGGTGCCTCCGGCGCCGTACGATTGCACGTGACGCAACAGGTTCACGCTCTTGGATGCGTCCGGGTACTCGTCACCACTCAACAGACCGGAAACCGTGACATCGACCACGAACGGACGATCGGCGCGGGTCCGAGGGATTCCACCGGTGTAGTTGTAGGGGTCCTCGGTCCGGATCATCACATCCGCCACCGGCACGTAAGTACCGACATACTTGGTATCCAGCAGATAGACCGTCACGGGGTCGTTCTGAATCGTCCACAATTCGAACCGCGCGCCGCCCGGATCGATCGCAAGTGGTGAGAACTGTTCGCCGCTCGGATCGACCGAGACATCCCAGATCACCCCGCTGGGAAGCTGAACCTGACGAACGAAGTTGGTGTAGTAGTCCGCAGCCTGACCGTGCGCCGTGATCGCGCCGCCGCAGAAGAGCAGAGTCGTGAGAATGAGTTGTGGTTTCATGAGTCCTTCTTTTCGGTGTCGCCGGTTCCGGCGGTTTCCAGATCCTCGGCATCCTCCTTGAGCGGAAGCACCGAGATCGGCCCCCCGTGACATGTCGCCACGACCAGGTTCGTGCTCTTCGCCACCTTCTCCAGGGTCTTCTCGGGCATCTTCTGGTTCCCCTCCGCCTCGGCCCGGACGACCTCGATCGTGGTGATCCAGTTGCGGTTTTTCCGGTAGAAATCACGCCACCCGATGATCTTCGCGCCGGGCTCCAGGGTCAGGTAGCGCTGGTAGTTCTGGGGCACCGACAGGATCGCGCGCTTGGGCACCAGCGTCGCGTAACCGCCGAAGCTGATCATGTCGGACTGCTTGAGCAGATCGACCGGACGGTTCACCTTGGAAGGATCCGCACCGGTCACGGCCTCGCGGTTCCGCATTGGATCCCGCCGCTCCATCTTGCGGAGTTCGAGCGCGAGTTGGTCATGGGTTGCCGCGTCACGGTAGACGGGCTTGTCTTCACCTCCAGCGAAGGTGGCGGCTGCTCCGAAAAGGCAGGCACAGGCGATGATCGGCTTCATGGCGAGTCGGAATCGTCGGGGTTTCAGGGATTGCTCGGCGCGGCGCCACCTCCCGAACCCTCGTCATCGACGTTCGGGTCGGTGTCGAGATTGATGAAGGGGGCATTGCCGGGATTGCTGGAATCGATGCCGTCGAGGTTGTTGCCGTGGCCGTTGTTGGTCCGGGCCCGGGACTTGAAGGTGACCAGCAGCACCATGTCCTGCAGGTCATAGCCCGGATTGGACTTCTGGGAGTCGTAGTGCGTCAGTTCCATGAACACGATCACGTCCATGGGACCGATATTCACCCTCCCGTTCGGGTTCAGGTAGGGCTGGAGGAAGCTCTCCAGCGACGGCGCGCCGTAGTCGGGCACGTTGTCGGGCGGGAAGTCTCCATTGACGAGCGTCCGCACGTTGTCCCCGCCGCTGTCGGAGTGGAACCAAGGACCCCAACCATTGTAGTAGTAGCGTCCGCCGAACTTCAGGGTCTCGTTCTTCTTCAGCGTGAAGGACTCCACCACCTGGTTCGGATTCACGTTGTGGTTGGTGCCCCAGAACAAGCGATCCCAGCCGTCTCCATCCACGTTCATCCACGCCTCGGTCGGAACAAACTCGTAGCCGGACTGCCCCGAACGACTGACCGTCACCCCCGCGCCCAGGACGCGGATCTCGCACTCGATATCCTCGTCCGCCTCGATGGTGGCGGGTTGCTCGATGGTGATGTAGTCCTCAACGATCGACGGATAATTGATCCCCCATGTCAGGGTCGGGTGAGTTCCGGTCTGAACCATGGTCGGGAAGGCGGTGAGCCATCCGGAAGGCATCGCCGGATAGGTCTTCTCCGTGCTTGAATTCCCATTGTTGGAATTCGAGTTGTTGTCGTTGTTCTTTCGCCGCTTGGCGTGGCAGGGCTCCGGCAGGACGACGATCATGGCGATCAGGCCGACGACAAGGGTCGCGCTTTTGCGAGTCTTCATGGCTGGTTTGGGTGTGGGTGTGGGAAGCGAAGGGCTTCACGGGTCGGTCGATCGGGACGGATCGGCCGGGAAGACGGTCCGGAGGAGGCAAAGGCAGAGAGCTTTCCTGGCTGGGGAATCCGCTCTGCCGGTTCGGGACAGAACCCCTCTCCGGACCGCCGGAAACGCCGCTCGGGACCGCGGGCTTCCGGACATCTTCGCTGGGTGTGGGAATCGTTAGATCAGTGGGGCGGGTGTAAGGGTTGGTGGTTGAACAGCAGCTTGGGTGAGCCGGGTGGGAAAATCAGGGAGTCCAGTCCTTCCACGGACCGGGCGGGACGTCGCGGGCCTCGACGAAGCGCCACTGGACGCGCTCGCCGCTTTTCAACCGCAGGTAGTCGCGAACCGCCGGGCTGATGTCGATCCCGGCGCCGCCGTTGCGGTTGTCGCGAGGCTCGGCCCCGCGGAAGACATACTCCCAGTGGTCGGTCTCGAAGGGACCCACGTCCTCCCACTGCGCGTAGCAGACGCGGCCGTCGAGGTGGATCGCCACCCAGCGGCCCTTGCAGACGGACACGCCCTCGCCGCGATAGTCGCGCCAGAACCACGGAATCACCTCCGAAGCCTCGGGGCGGTGCCGCCAGTCGGAGCCGATGTCGTTGTAGGGCAGGGCGATGTAGAAAGGCTTCAGGCGCGGCACGAAACCGGCCGGCAGCAGTCCGTCCCGCTGGCTCGGGTCGTCGTAACCGCCGAAGTTCGACTCCCAATTCGGATCCCACGCGCTGGCATCGTTCGGCGTCGGGTTGTTCTCGGTCGGCTCCTCACCGACCCAGAAGATGGTGGCGACCACGTTTCCGCGCCACGCCGCCGCGCGGCGGTAGATCTCGTTGTCGTTCTCGATCACGATCCGCGCCGCGGACGGGACTCCGAAGGGATCGCTGAGGGACGGGAAGGCCTCGCGCCGGTCTTCGAGCAGGGCCTCGTGCCGGCTCGTGAGCCGCTCCTCAAGGGAGAGCGCCGCCGGAGCCTGCCCGAGCGACAGGACGAGTCCGACAAACAAAGCTGATCCGAGGAAGTTCACGCTCTAAAAAAATTCGCAGATCGTGTGACCTACGTGATCGAGTATGTTTCATTCAGAAATCTAAACAAGAAATTTCTGAGGAAATTTTGAACGGTTTAAAAAACCAGTTGTCTAAGCGGTCTTTCAAGACCCCTCCGACCTCCAAACGGCCGACCCGCTCGGGACCTGGATTCCCCGAAGCCGCCCGCGGGAGGCCCTGAAATCCAATGATTCGGGGGATTTCGAGGTTCCCGATGTCACCCCGGGGATCTCCCCGCGCGAGACTCCATCGATCATCCTCACCATCCGCCGCGCATTGAAGCAGATGAGGCCGGATGGCTCAATGAAAATTTTAGAATTCCAAATAATCCAACCATCCATCCTCTCGAACGCCAAAATATCGGGGGCGTGGGTGGGAAGTCCGAATTTTTCGATAATCCGGCTCCCGCTCAGAGCCCGAAGCGCTTTTCCAACTCGCTCAGCGAGAATTCGCTCAGCGTCGGCCGCCCGTCCGCCGCGCAGTAGGGCAGGTCGCAGGCGAAGAGTTGGTCAAGCAGCCTCGCCGCCTCCGCCGGGCGGGGTGCCTCGCGACGGGCGGTGCGCCGCGCCAGCACGGCCGCCAGTTTCTCGAGCGCGAAGCGCGCCGAAGCCCCGCCGCCCTCGGCCAACTCGTCCACCACCTCCATCAGCAGCCCCCCGGGGTCCTCGTCGTGAAGGAACGACGGCATGGAGCCCACACGCACGCTGCCGCCTCCGAAGTCCTCGATCTCAAACCCGGCTTCCTGGAACAGATCCCGGTGCCTGAGCAGGAGGTCCGCCTCCCGCGGACCGGGTTCCAGCAGCACCGGCACCAGCAGCGCCTGCGTCGCCACCCCGCCCTCCCCCCCCGCCAGCCAGCCTTTGGACAGAAACCGCGCCCGCGCCGGGCCCGGGTGCACCCTCACGGGGCCGGCCCGGGGTTCCGCCTGCGTCGCCCCACCGCCTGCCCCCCCCGCCAGCCAGCGTTCGTAAAGAATCCGCTCCCGCGCCGCGCGCGGATCCAGCATCACGAGGCCGTCCTCGGATTCCATCAGCGCGTAGCGACCGAGAAGTTCGCCGATCATCCGGAATCGGGGCGCCGGGGTGGAGCGGTGTTCGGGTGGCTCCGGGGAAGCAAGCGGAAGCGGGCGCTCGAGGGTCGTGACCGGACGCCGCGCCGGAGCGGGTGCCTCGGACACCGCGCTCTCCCGCGGCGGCGGTGCGACTGCCGGAAACCGGCGACGCTCGTCGGCGGCGAGACCTTCCCGCACCGCCGCGGCGATCGCCTCGCGGAGGTCGTGCGGACGGTGCAGACGGATCTCGCGCTTCGCCGGGTGGACGTTCACATCGACGAGCGCCGGGTCGATCTCGATCCACAACCAGGCAGCCGGGTGTTGGCCGTCCGCCACCGCGCCCCGGAAACCCTCCGCCAGCCCCCGCGAGATCGCGGAGTCCTCGACCGGACGACCGTTGAGGAAGACACACTGGTGCCGCCGGCCCTTGCGGGCGTGACGGGCCGGGAGGACGAAACCCATCAGCTTGAAGCCCCGACCCTCGAGCGCGCCCAGCTCGACCAACTCACCCCCCAGGGCGGTCCCGACGCTCCAGCGCACCCGTTCGCGGCGGGACATTCCCGCCGGAAGCTCGAAGACCTCTCGGCCGTCCTTTTGAAACCGGAACCGCACGCCCTCCGCCGCCAGCCCGTGGAGCCGGAGCTGGTGCTCGATGTGAGCCGCTTCGGTCGTCTCGGTGCGCAGGAACTTCCGGCGCGCCGGCACGTTGAAGAACAGGTCCCGGACCTCGATCATGGTGCCCGCGGCGCATCCCGCCTCCCGGACCTCGGGAGGAGCGCCGCCCTCGAGCCGGATCTCGGTTCCGGCCAGTTCGCTTTCCGGGCGCGTCACCATCCGGAAACGGGACACGCTGGCGATGCTCGGCACCGCTTCGCCGCGAAAACCAAGCGTCATCACCCGCTGCAGGTCGCCCACCTCGGCCAGCTTGCTCGTGGCGTGACGCTCGAGCGAGAGCAGGGCGTCCTCGCGCGACATGCCGCAGCCGTCGTCGCTCACCCGCATCAGCGCCGCACCGCCCCGCCGGATCTCGACCAGCACCTCGCCGGCCCCGGCGTCGATGCTGTTCTCGACCAGTTCCTTGATCACGCTGGCCGGGCGCTCGACCACCTCGCCGGCCGCCACCTGGCTGGCCAGCACGTCGGGCAGGACGCGGATCACGGGCACGGCCCGAGTGGAAAGTTCCACGTTCCAAGATGCAAGCCCGCCGCGTCGGAGCACCGTCAAAGCCCCAATCTCCCAATTTCCAATTTCCCAATCTCCCCATCCACGATTATCAGTCCCCCGCCATGATCCGTATCAGCGAACCCGCCGCCGACGCCCTGCGGTCCCTGCTTCAGAGCAAGGGGGCCGCCGCCGAGGCCGGACTGCGGCTCGCCGTTCGACGCGGCGGCTGCGCCGGCTGGCAGTACGAAATGAAGATCGCCGAGCCCGAGGAAGGCGACGAGGTCTCCGACTTCGAGGGCGGACGCCTCATTGTCGCCGCCGACAGCCGCGACAGGCTCGACGGCTGCGAGGTCGACTACGAGGACTCGCTCTCCGACGCCGGCTTCCGCATCCGCAATCCCCAGGCGACCCGCTCCTGCGGCTGCGGCACCTCCTTCGAAACCGCCGGCGATCCGGCGCCCGACCCGTCCGACGTCGAGGACTGCGGCAATCCCGGATGAACGCGGCGGCTCCAAGGCGGCGCCGCGCCCACTTCTACTGGTGGACGCTGGCGAACGTGCTCGCCGCCTGCGCGGCGGTGCTGAGTTGGGTGCTGTGCCTGCACGTCTTCGGACACCCCGAGATCCCCAAGTATTACGAATGGCTGCGTCAGCTCGGCCGCGCCGAACCCGCCGTCGGTTTCACCCTCCAGCAGGCCCCGCCCGGCGAGGCCGCCGACCCGCGGGCGCTCTACCGCCGCTACGCCGAGCTCAACGAGACGGCCACCGCCCGCCTCAACCAGGCGCTGATGCGCAACTACCTCACCGGCCTCGAGGAGACGGGGCTGATCCAGTACGTCGAGGGTGACTTCGAGATCACCCACGTCCGGGAACTCGACGACAAGGACCTCTTCCAGCCGGGCTTCGCGGTGCGCGCCCGGGCGATGGTGAGGCCCGACGAGTTCAGCGAGGCCGCGCCGTGGCCGGTGAGCATCGACTACCTCTTCCCCACGCGGAATTCGGTCGCCGCCGACTGGTTCAGCGCCGGCGACCGGCTCGAAGTGGCCAAGGTGCCCAACTGCGCGATGCTGATGCACGTCGCCCGCGACGACGGCGGTGACACGCCGATCGTGCGCCTGACCGTCGTTCCCATCGCGATGGGCCAGTATCGCATCGGGAAAGACCGCGCCTTCACCATCGTCGCTCCGGAAACCTTGAATCCCGGCGCCCGTCTGCCGGCGTTCCCGGAAGGGAGTGGCTCCTTGAAGGAGCCATGATGGTCGGGCGGGCGGCCTTCGGCCGCACCAGTCTTCACGGGCGATTGGGAAATCGCCTCCCCCGCTCATGGCGCTTTCAAAGCGCCACTCCTCAGAACTCGCAATGCCCCGGCGTGCGGGCGAAGGGGATGACGTCGCGGATGTTCTGCATGCCGGTGACGAACATCAGCAGCCGCTCGAAGCCCATGCCGAAACCCGCGTGCGGCACCGTGCCGAACTTCCGGGTGTCGAGATACCAGCCGTAAACCTCATCGGATAGGCCGTGGCGATCACCACACCCAATGGTAAAAGCCCTCAATTCGATCCGACCGGGATCCGTCCGCCGAGCCGATTTCACCGCCTTCCTGGGGTCGAGGATCACGGTGTGACCGTATCGATCCTTGATCCCCACCACCCAGTGCCAAACAACGGCGCCACTCTTCACTTACCGCTCCTGAACGGCGGCCAGGCACCCATCGGGCACCCCATGCGTTTCTCGTTCGCGAAATTCCCATGTTCACAGCATCCGTGAACAAGCCCTTCTCCGTGAACACAGCCTGTCTCCTCCTCAGGCACTTCAAGTTCCCCCTTGCAAGATGGGTGACACCGTGGCACACATTCTCTCATGAGCACGGCCGTCAAAAAGGCGAAATCCGAGCGCCTGGTCGCCCGGATCAGCCCGGACGACAAGGAGACCATCGAACGCGCCGCCGCGATGGAAGGCCGCTCGCTGGCCGCCTTCACCGTCGAGCACCTGCTCGCCAAGGCCCGCGAGGTCATCGAGGAACGGACCGTCATCCGGCTCAACGAGGAGGAGTCACGCCGGTTTGTCGAGATCCTCAACGCCCCGCCGCGCAAGCCGACGAAGGAGATGTTGGCCGCCTTGAAGCTGTATCGGGAAACGGTCGTCAGCGATGTCAATCAGCCGGCGAAGTAGGCCCGCAGTTCGACCATCGTGACGACCATCCGGTTGCCGCTCATCGGGCGGAACCCGAACCGTTCATACCACGCCGCCGCCCGCTCGTCCTTCGGATCGACCACGACCACCACAAAGGGAATCTCGGATACAAGGCAGCGGGTCAGGGCGTCACAGAGCAAGCGCTCGCCGATTCGCTGGCCCTGCGCCGACTTCGCCACTGCCAGACGCCCGAGCAACGCAGCCCCGATCCTCCGATAGCGGGGCAGCTTCCGCCCGAGCGACTTCGGCAGCTCCGGCAGCTCGCTCATCTCCACCGCCTCGGCGGACAACGTGTAGTAGCCGAGAACTTCCGCGCTCTCCTCCGACGCCACCGCGACCCAGCATCCGCAGGCACCCCGCTTCACATCCTGGTTCGCCTGTTTGGCGAGATACTCGTTCAACTCCAGCACCCCGCAATCGAAGCCCGCGCGATCATGGTGCGAGGGGTCGAGCGATTGAATGTGAAGTCGGTCGCCCACAGGCATCTATGATTTGAAATGCTGCTGGATGTATTCGTGCGCCTGCTTGCCGGGCAGCGCGGGCGACGATGCTCCGGCCCGGATGTGAAACGCTTCGTCGGCACCATTCTTCAGGAACACCGGCTGATCACTCGGCTGACACTCGACGGCGAGGAACTTCTTTCCTCCGATCTCCCCAATCTCGGTCTTCAGGCAAGAAAACACCGAACCCCCGAGCTTTGTTTTGATCAGATTGTCGAGATGCAGCAGCATCTTGTCCTCGTTCGGGAAATTGTCTTGCTCAAGACCGATCACATTGCCGTCGTCGTCAACGCCGACGAAAAGGGTGCCTCCCTTGGAATTGAAAAAAGCCGCCAGCGTTTTGAGCACGGCATACTCCATCTTCGGATCAGGCTGATTGGTGTGCAGATTCACGCGTAGCGTCGACTTGAATTCCACTTGCATGCCTTCGCCGCGGTCGATGCGGTGTTCCCAGGTGTCCTCTTCTTCCTCCACCATCTCCCCGTGGGTAAGCCGCTCGAACCCATCCGCGATCACTTTGGCGATGCCCTTGCGCCGCGCATCGAGAAAGACCTTGTAGTCCGTCTTTTCCCACCCGTCGGACAGGGCGTGCCAGTAGGCCTGGTCAGCCTGTTCTTTTGGAGTGAGCCGCTCCCAGTAGAGAGGGAAATACTCCGACGGAGGCAGATCCGAGATTACGATGTTGTCATTCCACTCAACCAGCGCGTAGTTCGCAATCTGGTTGGTGTCTCGGGTCGATGAAAAGCCGAGCGTGCCCAGGTAGCTCTTCGGATAAAGGTGGTGGCGTTCCACCGGCGACTTCTTCGATTTCAGCGCCGGGTCGAGGACATCGCGGATGTGCTTCTTCGAAAAGAGAGCCCGCGCCTGGAGCAGGTTCAGGGAAGCATAGTAGGCGAACAGCAGCGGACTCGTGGCCGACGAAGTCTCCAGACGGTTCGGCAGGGTTACCGACCAGAAGTCAGGCGTCAGCTCCGAGGCAATCACCCGCTCGATCCAGGCCAGAAACTTCTCTGAATCCTTAACTTCCCGCAGGTCGGCCAGGTCGCGCTCCATCAAGGTTTCCGGGGAGCCGCCCGTGTAGCGTGACGTGATCGACGCCATGAAAAACCAGCGCCCGATCACCTGGGAAAGGGTATGCGGCACCACTTTGAGATCAATCCTGCCGATCAGGTAGAGGATGTAGGTGTAGATCACCGTCGTCGACGAACTGATCATGTGGCCGCCGAGGAAGCCGCTCTGGCGCATAATGCCGAGAAAGTCATGCCAGTGCTGGAGGTTCAACACGTGCGACTGGGCCTTCTGGAGCAGGGCGAACTGCTTCTCCCGCATCTCCTCGCTGAACTCGTCGGTCTCCATGTCCTTACCCCGGAGGACCGAGTAAGCGGATTTGAGCCGCGCCCGACGAAACGCCAGCCCGATTGACACGCGCAGAAGCTGGTCCGGCGACGGCTCGATGAAGTAATTGAATGAACTTGCCTGTCCCTTCGTCGGCTTGCGCGCATCCTGACAGAACTGCTCGAGTTCCTTGCGCCCGTCCTCCCAGAAGACCGACATCAGGGTCAGGATGAAGTCCGCCTGATTAAGCGTCTTGCCCTTGCTGTTGATGCGCACGAAGACTTCCGCAACCTGCTCCTCGTCGATGCTGGCCGAAAGCTGGAGTGTGGTGAATGGAAAGCCCGTGAGGTTGAAGAGGCGTTGCAACGCCTGCTCGCAACCCTTCCGCTCGTCCTCGGTGAACTCCTTGCCGTTCTTCTCCCGGTGAGCCGCGAGACTTTCGAGGAACTCCCCGACGATGCGGAACTGGCTCGCGCCCTTGGCGAAAAGCTCGGAAATGTTCGGAAGATACTCCGGATCACGCCGAATGGCGGCGTCGCAGACCTCGAACCTTCCATCGACCGGGCGAAACGCGATCTCGATGTTCTCCTCCTCGTAATTCTCCCGCTTCACCGCAATGCCCTTGAGAACGGCGTAGAGCGAGGTCATGCGTTGCTGGCCATCGACGATCAGCAGGTTCGGCACCTTCTGGTGTTGGTTTGCGCCGATCCGTTTCGTCTTCTCCCCCACCTGATTTTCCCAGAATAGCAAATATCCGACCGGATAGCCCTGATACATCGAATCGAAAAGATCCCGCACTTTCGCGTTTTTCCAGACGAACGGTCGCTGGATGTCCGGCAGGCCAATCTCGCCCATCTCGATGTCGTCGATGAGTTTCGAGAGCGAATAGCCAACTTCTTTGAATAGGGTTGTGCTCATGAATCAGAAAGGAGCTTGGGGAGCAGCAGGTCGCGGGTTTGGCGGAGGTTTTCGTTTCGGTGAGCTAGTGTCCCGCGCGGCAAGAGCGTTGACTTTCGCGCGAGAGATTTTTTCCAAATGCAAGGCGTGACGAGGGAGCAAATCGAGATTTGTGACCGAGGAACAACGCCGCAGTTGGAAAAAAGATCCGCGACCCCTTGGGCGGACGAGCGCAGCGAGCTGATTTTAAAAGAACCCCCATAGTCTCGAAAGGTGACGAACTTGCCGCGCGGGACACTAGCGTCTGGATCTCGGCGAGCATCGGGGAAGCCATGCCCTCAAAGCGTTCCAGCACTTCGGCACTTGGCGCAACAACTCGGTGCCCCTTCAGCACTCCCGCTGAGCCAACAATCGGCACCGTTCCGGGTCGCCGTTGCGCCTCAGTTAGATCGTAGCCCCGTTGGAGGATGACAAGCTCTCCGAGCGTTGTTTCTCCGCCGTTCATGCCGTCTCCAGAATTTCCGCCACGTTTGCCGCGATCCGTTCCTGCAGCTCCCGCGCCTCGGCGTTGAGCACTTCGAGTTCCTCGTTGAGGGCTTCGAGCCGCTCCCTGAAATCCTCGTCGCTGAGTTCCTCGCCCTTGGCGACGCCGACGTAGCGGCCGGGATTGAGCGACCAGCCTTGCCCCGCGATTTCATCGCGGGAGGCTGCCTTACAAAGACCCGGGATGTCTTTGTAAGTCAGAAGTTTCAAGTTTTCAGCGTTCAGTTCCTGCTTGCCGGCTTCGCCAAAGATTTCGAGGAGCTTTTCACCGGAACCGGATTCGGTTTCGATCGGTTGGCCGCGGTAGAGGCGGACGACATTGGCGAGGAACTCGTTCTGCGCCGGGGTGAAGTCGCGGTGGGCACGGTCGAGCTGGCGGAAGACGTGGCGGGCATCGAGGAACAGAACGGTGTCCTCGCGCGGGGTGCCATCAGGCAGGCGAGCATCGCCCTTGCCCTTGTCGAGGAACCAGAGGGTGCAGGGCAGCGTGACGGTGTAGAAGAAGTTCGACCCGATGCTGACCATGACGTCCACGTGGCCGCTGCGGATGAGCTTTTCCCGGATCTCCTGCTCGGAGGCGCGGGCGTCGGCGGCGGAGTTGGCCATCACGAAGCCGGCCCGGCCGGTGGCATTCAGCGCGGAGTGGAAGTGCTGGATCCAGAGGTAGTTGCCATTGTCGGTGCGCGGCAGGCCGAAGGCGTAGCGCGGGTCGTCGGCGAGGCGCTCCTTGTCGATCTTGCTGACGTTGAAGGGCGGATTGGCGAGGACGAAGTCGAAGCGGCCGACGGAGTCGTGGAGGTCCTCGTAGTAGGTGTTTCCTTGGCGGATGTCGCCGCTGAGGCCGTGGACGGCGAGATTGAGCCGGGCGAGGCGGCTGGTTTCGGTGACCCGCTCCTGGCCGTGGCAGGAGATTTCCGCGATCGGGTTCTTGTGGTGGTTCTCCACGAAGCGGGCGGACTGGACGAACATGCCGCCGGAGCCGCAGGCGGGATCGTAGATGCGCCCGTGGTAGGGCTCGAGAATCTCGACGATGAGGCGGACGATGGAGGTGGGCGTGTAGAATTCCCCGCCCTTCTGCCCCTCGGACATGGCGAACTTGCCGAGGAAGTATTCGTAGATGAGGCCGAAGGTGTCGCCGCCCTTGTCCATGGGGATGGAGGCCATGACCTTGAGCAGCTCGGCGAGGGTGCGGTTCTCGAGGATCTGGTAGGTCTTCGGCAGGACGTCGGCGAGGTCCGGGTTCTCCCTCTCGACGGCGCGCATGGCGTCATTGACCGCCTGGCCGATGTTGCCGCCCTCGGGGAGCTGGAGCAGGTGGCCGAAGCGGGCCTCCTCGGGCAGGTAGAGCACGCCCTTCGCATGGTAGTCGGCCGGGCCGATTGTTCTTCGCCTTCGCGGCGAAGAGCCCTCACCCCCTGCCCCTCTCCCAGAGGTAGAGGGGTGAAGCTCTTCGTGGGCGGCCTGAAAGCGGACGTCGGCGTAGCGGAGGAAGATCAGGCCGAGGACGATGGGCGAGAACTCCGAGGGCTTGAGGGCGGCGTTCGCCCAGAGCTGGTTGGCGGCGCCCCAGAGCTTGGTTTCCAGCTCGGAGTGGGAGTCGTCGGAAGAGGCGGGTTCGGTCCAGTGCATGGGGAATGCCGTGCTGTTAGCACGGAGACAGGCTAGCCGAAGCAAAGTTCCCGTGGCAAGGTGAAGGCCGTATCGGGAAAGACCGCGCATTCACCATCGTCGCTCCGGAAACCCTGAATCCCGGCGCCCGTCTGCCGGCGTTCCCGGAAGGGAGTGGCTCCTTGAAGGAGCCATGATGGTCGGGCGGGCGGCCTTCGGCCGCACCAGTCTTCACGGGCGATTGGGAAATCGCCTCCCCCGCTCATGGCGCTTTCAAAGCGCCACTCCTCAGAACTCGCAATGCCCCGGCGTGCGGGCGAAGGGGATGACGTCGCGGATGTTCTGCATGCCGGTGACGAACATCAGCAGCCGCTCGAAGCCCATGCCGAAGCCCGCGTGCGGCACCGTGCCGAACTTCCGGGTGTCGAGATACCAGCCGTACTCCTCTTCGGAAAGCGAGTGGCGCTCCATGTTCGCGCGGAGCACGTCGAGGCGCTCCTCCCGCTGGCTGCCGCCGACGATCTCGCCGATGCCCGGCACGAGCAGGTCCATCGCCGTCACCGTTCGGCCGTCATCGTTGAGCCGCATGTAGAACGGTTTGATCTCCTTCGGATAGTTGAAGACCGTGACCGGCCGCTTGAAATGCTCCTCGGTCAGCCAGCGCTCGTGCTCGCTCTGCAGGTTCTGGCCGTACTCGACCGGATACTCGAAGCTCCTGCCGCTCCTTTTCAGGATCTCCACCGCCTCGGTGTAGGGCAACCGCTCGAAGGGATTCGAGGCGACGAACTCGAGACGTTGTCGAAGCCCCTTGTCGATGAACTTCTCGAAGATCGAGAGATCGCCGTCCTGCTTCTCGAGCGCCTCGTGCACGAGATGTTTCACCATTTCCTCGGCCAGATCCATGTCGCCCGCCAGGTCGCAGAAGGCCATCTCCGGCTCGATCATCCAGAACTCCGCCGCATGCCGGGAGGTGTTCGAGTTCTCGGCCCGAAACGTCGGACCGAAGGTGTAAATGTTCCCCAGCGCGCAGGCGAAGGTCTCGCCCTCGAGCTGGCCCGACACCGTGAGGTGCGTCGCCTTCTCGAAGAAGTCGTCGCCGAAGGACTGCTTGTTTCCCGAGGTCGGGTCGAGCGTCGTCACCCGGAACATCTCCCCCGCCCCCTCGCAGTCGCTGGCGGTGATGATGGGCGTGTGGATGTGGTGGAAGCCGCGCTCCTGGAAAAAGCGGTGCACGGCGAAGCTCATCCGGCTGCGGAGACGGAACATCGCGCCGTAGAGATTCGTGCGCGGGCGCAGGTGGGCGATCGAGCGAAGGAACTCCGGTGAATGGCCCTTCTTCTGCAGCGGAAAATCGTCCGGAGCATCTCCGAGCAGCCTCACCGAGGAGGCCTGCACCTCCCAGTTCTGTCCGCCTCCCTGCGAGGCCACCAGTTTCCCCTCCACCGCGACCGAGGCGCCGGTGCTCATCTCCGGAAGGTCGTCCGAGCCTGGCGTTCCCCGATCGACGATCACCTGCAGGTTGCCCAGGCACGAGCCGTCGTTGATCTCGAGGAAGGAGAACGCCTTCGAGTCGCGCCGCGTCCGCACCCATCCCGCGGCGTGAATGGAATCGGACGGCGCCTCGGCGGCGAGAAGGTCCCGGATCAATGTGCGCATGCCCTTCCCTAGCAAGCGCGCGGGTGGCGGCAAGGGCGGACCGTGCTCACCTGACCGTCGGCAGGGCCTCGCTGGTGACGGCCGGACTGCCGATCAACCGCGGGCGTTCGTCCCACCGCTCGGAGCCGCCCAGCATCCGTTCCCACAGGCGGCCCATCATCGGACCCACTTCCCGGTCATCCTTGAGCGTCCGCTTCAGCGGATCGCCGCGACCATCGACCTGATATTCCCATGCAAAGGTCGGCCTCAATGCGAGGCCGCGGTCGTCCCACTCGCGATACTCCCCGAAGCGCATGTCCACCAGCCACACCCCCCGTTTGGTGTGCCGGGTCAGCCACCATTGATTGGAGAAATCCCTAACCGAGCGGACTTCGAAGTCGTCCGCCAGTTCCGGCGGCAGGCTTCCGCCCTTCGGATAGATCGTCCAGGCCATCGGTTCCTCGCCGTCCAGCAACGCCCGGTAGCCCACCCAGAACTCGTCGTCCCGCTCGACCACCGCCCGCCAGAGCAGGATCGAGAACGGCGCCGGCGCCTCCATCCTGCGCTCCCACTCGATCCCGCGCCCCGCCAGATCCGCGACGACCCGTGATGACACCGCATGCTTCGCCCAGAAGCTGAGCCCGACGTAGAGCAGGCTGATGCCGACGCACACCAGCGTCATCCGCCATCCCTCGCGCTTCTTCCATCGCTTTCCCTCGATCCTCAGGCCCCAGACGATCGCCACCAGCAACGGCAGCGTGAACACCGGGTCGATGATGAAAAGGTTGTCGAACGACACCGGGTGGCGGGAGAACGGCCACAGGACCTGCGTTCCGTAGACGGTGAAGCAATCGATGAGGACGTGCGTCGACCACACCAGGAAGACGAACCAACCGGCATGCTGCGGCGTGACCTTCTGCCGCTTCCATCGCTTCGACAGCGGCTTCGCCAGGCCGAAGGTGACCGCCAGCATGACCAGCAGCGAGTGGGAGAATCCGCGGTGGATGCGCAGATCGACGGCGGTGTCGAAGAATGGCAGCAGCACGGCGTCGAGATCGGGAATGGTCCCGAACAGCGCGCCCCAGCCGATCGCCGGCCGGCCCAGCTTGGGGCCGAGCACCAGCGCCCCGACCGTCGCGCCCAAAGCCGCCTGCGTGATCGAATCCACGGCGCCACTCTCCGCCTCCGCATCCATCCGCCAAGCCCGAAAGTTCGCGAGTTGCCGGCATTACAAAATCTTTCCCGATCGACCCCTTGAAAGGCCGCGGAATCAATGGGTACGGTGCATCGCTGCCCGGAAGTCGCGGGTCAACAAACCGCGACCGCTCCGCCCTCGTCGGGCGTTGAGAGGCACGAACGAAAGGATCCGGTATCGCGCAGGGCATGGCCCCGCGGACCGGATGACAACCGAACCAAGAACAAATGATGATAACACAAGATATGCGAACCATACTGACAACCACCGCTCTCGGCATCGGACTGACCACCGCGGCTGCGGCCGCCCCCAACCCCTATGCCAAGGAAGACCGAAGCTGGATCAGCATCCGCGGCACCGTCGGAGCGGTCACCGCCGACGCCTTCGAACTCGACTACGGTGAAGGTTTCGTGACCGTCGAGATGGACGATTTTGCCCCCGATGCCGATGGCTACAAGCTGTTGGAGGGTGATGAGGTCACGGTCTACGGCCGGATCGACGATGATACCTTCGAAACCACCAGCATCGAGGCGAGCAGCGTCTGGGTGCAGGGGCTCAACACCTACTTCTTCGCCAACTCGGCGGACGAGGAGGAACTGCCCGCCGTGGTGACCCTGCACACCATCGATTACGACCTGAAGCTGACCGGCACCATTCACGACGTGGACGGCAGCGAATTCACCCTCGACACCGGCCGGCGTGAGATGCGGGTCGATACCGACGAGCTTGGCTATGATCCCTTCGACGACGAAGGCTACCAGAAGCTCGACAAGGGCGACCGCGTCAGCGTCACCGGCAACATCAACAACGATTGGTGGGATAGCCGCGAACTGATGGCGGAGACCATCGTCACGCTTGAAGACAAGTCGGAATCCTGATCCGACCCCACTTACCGACGGGCCGCCCCGAACAGGGGCGGCCCGTTGTCGTACGGGACGGTGATCTGGAACTTGGCGCTTCTCAGTGCGAACCCCGGGCGCATAGCCTCCGGACATGCGCACCGCGGTCTACGCCGGCTCCTTCGATCCTCCGACCAACGGTCATCTTTGGATGGTCGAGCGGGGCCTGGAAATGTTCGACCGCCTCGTCGTCGCCATCGGCGACAACCCGGCCAAGAGCTACACGTTCACCATCCCGGAACGCCTCGATCTGCTGAAACGCTCGTTCCCCTCCTGCGAGCGGCTGACGGTCACCCATTTCGACAATCGCTACCTGGTCGACTACGCCGTCGATCACGAAGCGCGCTTCATCCTGCGCGGGATCCGCAGCCAGGCGGACTACGAATACGAGCGGATGATGCGCCACGTGAACTACGACATGGCGCCGGACATCACCACCGTGTTCCTGATGCCTCCGCGCGACATCGCCGAGGTGTCCTCGAGCATGGTCAAGAACCTCATCGGCCCCGACGGCTGGCGCGACACCGTCCACCGCTACGTTCCCGGCCCGGTCTTCGCCGCGCTCGAAGAGAAACTCGCGGACTGAGCCCTCCGCGACCCGATCCTGCCGCCGGATGGAATTTTCTCGCCGTCGGCGGGTGAATGTGACGGTTTCGTCACAAATCCATGCCGCTGCTCGCTTCGATCTCCCCGTTCTCGGTCATTTTCGGAATTCTTCAGGTTCTCGGTGCCCTCGGTGTCTTCCTTTTCGGGATGAAGATCATGTCGGAGGCCATCCAGCGCGTCGCCGGCAAGCGCATGCGCCAGGCCTTGGCGAGCGTCACCGGCAACCGCTTCAGCGGCATCCTCACCGGCTTCTTCACGACCACCCTCGTCCAGTCGTCGTCGGCCACCACGGTGCTCGTGGTCTCCTTCGTCAATGCGGGCCTGCTCACGCTCATCCAGTCCATCGGCGTGATCATGGGCGCCAACCTCGGCACCACCATCACCGCCTGGATCGTCGCGTTGATCGGGAAATTCAGCGTTTCCAGCGTTTCCCTGCCGCTCATCGGCATCGGCCTTCCCTTCGTCTTCATCGGCAAGGACAAGGGCAGAAGCTGGGGCGAGACCCTGCTCGGCTTCGGTCTCGTCTTCTTCGGTCTCGGGCTGCTCAAGGACTCGGTGCCGGACCTCCGCGAGCTGATGAAGACCGATCCCGCCACCGCCGACGTCATCCGCGACGTGGTCACGTGGATGGGCGGTCGCGGCTTCGCCTCCACGCTGCTCTACCTCATCGGCGGCATCATCCTCACCCTGATGGTTCAGTCGTCGTCCGCCGCCATGGCCATCACCATCACCTGCGCGCTCAACGGCTGGCTCGGCGACCTCTCCGACCCCGTGGCCGTGTTCCTGATGTCCGCGGCCATCGGGATCGGCGAGTACCTGTTCACCACCGCCCCCGCCTGGCTCGCCTCGCTGGGCTCGAGCGCCAACGCCAAGCGCGCCGCCCGCGCCCACTTCACCTTCAACGTGGTCGGCGTGTTGTGGATGCTGGCCCTCTTCGTTCCCTTCACCCGGATGTCGTGGAGCGTCGCGGGCATGCTCCCCGACAGCCTGCGCTCGGCTTCGGAGGGCTTCCAGACCTCGGAGATCGCCTTCGCCACCGCGATCTTCCACTCCGCCTTCAACCTCGCCAACATCCTCGCCCTCGTCTGGTTCGTCCCGCAGATCGCCCGCCTCGTCGGCGTCTGGGTGCGCGACCGCGGACCCGTCACCGCGGAAGGCCGACTGCGATACATTTCGCAGGGACTCGTCGACCTCGGCGAGCTCAACCTCGCCGAAGCCGAGACCGCCACCCGGCGGATGAACCAGCTCACCTCCCGCATGTACGACGGCTTCGTCCACGTCCTCAACCGGCCGGCCGAGGACCTCTCCGCCGAAGTCGCCCGGCTCAAGGAAATGGAGGACCAGTGCGACGAACTCCTCCACGACATCACCGCCTATCTCATCCAGTGCTCGTCCCACGAGATCGGGCCGGCCAACGCCGAGCGGGTCACCGCGATGCTACGCATCGTCTCCGAGCACGAGGAAGCCGCCGACCGCATCTACAGGCTGGTCAAGATCGTGCAGCGGAAATACGAGAAGGGCCGGGAGTTCACCCCCGAGCAGCACCGTGAACTCGACGCCATCTGCTCGCAGGTCCGGGCCATCCTCGACCTCGGTGCCAACTCGCTCTCCGGCGCGAGCGGCGAACTCCTCGAGAACGCCTGCCGCGTCGAGGACCGCATCGACCGCCTGCGCAAGAAGCACAACAAGGGCGCCGTCCGCCGCATGCAGGGCGGCACCGCCGTCCAGACGGAGATGCTCTACACCGAAATCAACAACCACCTCGAAGCCGTGGGCAACCACGCCCTGAACATCATCCAGAGCGCCGAACGGCCGGAGGATCTGGGAATGGACGCCCGCGCCGCACCCTGAAGGGCCTCCACTCCGGACGTGACACCCGCGGGCGGCTGCGACACTTATCGGGCGGCCCATGGAAACCCTGCTCATCGCCCTCGGCGCGCTGGTCCTCTATCTCGTCGCCTACCACACCTACGGACGCTGGCTGGCCCGGCGGATCTTCCAACTCGATCCCGACCGTGTGCCGCCGTCGGTCGAGCATGAGGACGGCACCGACTACGTGCCGACTTCCAGGGGGGTCGTCTTCGGCCACCACTTCACCTCGATCGCCGGCACCGGGCCGATCGTCGGGCCGGCCCTCGCCGTGATCTGGGGCTGGGTCCCGGCGCTGCTGTGGGTGCTCTTCGGCTCCATCCTCATCGGCGCGGTCCACGATTTCGGCTCGCTGGTCGTTTCCATGCGCAACCGCGGGCAGACCGTCGGCGACATCGCCGGGCGGGTCCTCGCTCCCCGCGCCCGCATCCTGTTCCTCTCGATCCTCTTCCTCGCGCTGACCATCGTGCTGGCGATCTTCGGGCTCGTGATCGCCGCGGTGTTCCGGATGTTCCCGGCGTCGATCTTCCCCTGCCTGATCCAGATCCCCATCGCCGTCGCGATCGGCCTCTGGCTGCACCGGCACGGGCTGTCGCTCTTCGTCCCCTCGCTGCTGGCGCTCGGCATCATGTACCTCACGGTCTGGTACGGCGACTGGGGCCCGCTGCACGCCTTCAACCAGACGCTCTCGAACCTGCCGGTCATCGCCTGGGTCGGCATCCTGCTGCTCTATTCCTACCTCGCCTCGGTGCTGCCGGTGTGGGTGCTGCTGCAGCCGCGCGACTACATCAACTCGCTGCAGCTCCTGTCCGCCCTCGGGCTCGTCGTCATGGGCCTGGTGGTCGCCGGGCTGTTCGGCTTCGGCGAGGAAAAGCGGGCGCTGGAAATCGTGGCGGAACCGGTCCGGCTCGGCGCAAGCGCCCCGGCGGGCGCGCCGATGATGTTTCCCTTCCTCTTCATCACCATCGCCTGCGGCGCGATCTCGGGATTCCACTGCCTCGTCTCGTCGGGCACCTCGTCCAAGCAGCTTCGCAGCGAGGCCGACGCCCAGTTCGTCGGCTACGGATCGATGCTCACCGAGGGTTTCCTCGCCGTGCTCGTGATCCTCGCCTGCGTCGCGGGCCTGGGGCTAGGCATCCCGGAAATGATCGACGGCAAGGAAACCGGCGCCGTCCTCACCGGCGAAGCCGCCTACCATGCCCGCTACGGATCCTGGCAGGCCGCCGGAGGCCTCCCGGCCAAGGTCGGCGCCTTCGTCGATGGCAGCGCGAACTTCCTCAAGGCGCTGGGGCTCAAGCCGGAATTCGCGGTCGCGCTGATGGGCGTCTTCGTCGCCTCCTTCGCCGCCACCACCCTTGACTCCGCCTGCCGCCTGCAGCGCTACGTCACCCAGGAACTCGCGGCGGCCACCGGCATCCGGCCCCTGTCGGGAAAGCACGCGTCCACGATCTTCGCGGTCATCGTCGCCGGGGCGATCGCCGCCCTGCCCGCGCCGGGCGCGTCGTGGGAACTGGCCAACCTGGGCAAGGGCGGGATGATCCTGTGGCCGCTCTTCGGTGCCACCAACCAGCTTCTCGGCGGCCTGGCGTTCCTCGTCATCCTCTTCTGGCTCCACCGGCGGAATCTCCCGCTGTGGTTCGTCGCGCTACCCGCAGTCTTCATGCTGATCCTGCCCGCCATCGCCATGGTCATGCAGCTCTTCGTCGGCGAGGGCGCCTGGATCACGGGCGGGAAGCCCAACTACCTGCTCGGCTTCTTCGGTGTCGCCACCCTGGCCCTGGAGGGCTGGATCGTCGTCGAGGCGCTCGGCGCCTGGCGCCGCGCGAAGGGCGTGCTCGAGGCCCCCGCCGCCTTTCCTTCCGCAGCCTCCGGCAAAGGGTGAGCGTCCCGCTCACTCGAGACAATCGACGAGCGCCGCAAGCACGAGATCGACGTTCGCCTGCGTCGCCGTGTGACCCATCAGGCCGATGCGCCAGACCTTGCCGGCCAGCGGCCCGAGCCCGCCGCCGATCTCGATGCCGTAGCTGTCGAGCATCGCCGCCCGCACGCCGGCATCGTCGATCCCGTCGGGGATCTTCACGCAGTTGAGGGTGTGGAGGGAGTGTTCGGGCAGGTATTCGAGCCCGATCTCGGAAAGCCCCGCACGCAAGCGCCGGTGGGCCGCCGTGTGGCGGGAGATCCGCGCCTCGATCCCCTCCTCGAGGATGATCCCGAGGGCTTCGCGCAGGGCGTAGATGAGATTGACCGGTGGCGTGTGATGATAGGCGCGGTCGCTACGGCCTTCATAGTAGTCCCGGAGCATCGCGACGTCGAAATACCAGCTCACCGGCCGGGTCTTGCGACGCTCCATGACCTCGACGGCCGCCGGTGAAAAGGTCACCGGAGAAAGCCCGGGCGGGCACGACAGGCACTTCTGCGTCGCCGAATACGCGGCATCGACATGCCAGTCGTCGATCGTCACCTCGTGGCCGCCGAGGGACGTGACCACGTCGGCGATCAGCAGCATTCCCTCCTCGTGGAGCATCTTCGCGACTCCCTCGAGCGGCTGGTGGGCGCCCGTCGAGGTCTCGGCGTGGACGATCCCCAGCGCCTTCGCCTTCGGGTGCCGGTGGACCTCCGCCTCGATCTCCCCGACGCTGAAGACCTCGCCCCATGGCTTGTCGAGGCGGTGCACCTTCACACCGTAGCGCTCCATCAGGTCGACCATGCGTTCCCCGAAGAGACCGTTCACGCACACGATCGCCTGGTCGCCGGGCTCGAGCAGGTTGGCCACGACGCACTCCATGCCGCCCATTCCGGTCGCCGAGACGGGAAAGGTCAGCTCGTTCGCGGTGCCGAAGAGCTCGCGCAACATCCCGCTGGTCTCATCAAGAATCTCAAGAAAGCGAGGGTCCAGATGCCCGAGCGTGGGGGCCGCCATCGCCCGCCGCACCCGGTCCGGCACCGTGCCCGGACCCGGACCCATCAGAATTCGCTCGGGAATCGCCATATGCTTAAGTTTTCTTAAGCAATGACGCCAGAATTTCGCCTCCGGGTCAATCCCCCGTCCGCGACCTTGCGCTCAGAACAGTTCGCCGAGGTGCTCCCGGTCGCTGGTGCTGATCAGGAGGAAGGCGCGCCCTTTCTCCGCCCATCGGGCGACGGCCCATTTCCCGTGCTGCTCGATCCGGGGGGACGTGCTTTCGGCATCCATCCCCTCCACGTCGTCGGTGCGAAACACCACGAGATGAACCACGTCGCCTTCACCCCTCAGGAAGCAGACCAGGGCGCCCGCCTTGCCATCGATCTCGAGTTTGCGGCATCCGATCCCCGGAACGTCCCGGAGGCCCTTCGGCAGGCACCCTTCCGGACAGGGGCTGCCCTTGCTGCGGATGAAGCGGAACAATTCGTCGTGGAAGAGCTGCCCCCGGTCGGGGTTCTCCAGGTGGAAGGAGAAATCGGGCGAACTGAGGGTGCGGATCGCCACTTCCTCGACGTGGTTGACCGGCACCGCTCCCGCCACCCGGGGGATCTCCACGCCGGGCCCCTGCTCCCCACGCGGCAGCAGTGCCACCGCGACACCGGCGGCAGCGGCCAGCGGCGCCGCCCATTTCCAGGACCACCAGGTCTTCCGGGGCGCTGACTTCTCCATCGCGATCAGAATTTCCCGCCGCAGTCCGTCCGGCGGACGCAGGCCCTCCAGTGCGTCGGAAAACGCGCGATCGACACCATCCGGCCCGGGCATCTCGCCGCGCTCCGCAGCCAGCGAACCAAGGATTTCCTCCCGCAGGCTTTCCGGCAGCTCGACCCGCGAGAGCGCCCCGGCGAACGCCGCGTCACGGGCACGCTCGGCCGCCAGCCAGTCGCCCAGTTCGCGATCGGCCGCCGCCAGCCGCAACGCCTCGGCGAAGTCCGACGAGTCGGCGTCCGCGCCGTCGGGCCGGAAACTGCTCAGGATGAATTTCGCTTCGTGCTTATCCATGGTCGTTGATCATGCTTCGCGCTGCAGGCGCAGGATGTTCTTGGGTGCGCTCGAGGGCTCCGAGGTCATGCGCCTCCGCAACATCGCCTTCGCCCTCGAAATTCTCGACATCACGGTCCCGATCGGCACGTCGAGGATCTCCGCGATCTCCTTGTAGCTGTGCTGCTGGAGGTAGAAGAGGCTGATCGGAGCGCGGAAGGTCTCCTCGAGCTCGCCGAGCAGTTCCAACGCACGCTGGGCGTCGAGCTGGCGGTCGGAATCATCCTCCGCCACCTCCACCCGGCCCGCCACCGCTTCGGTCAGCTCCTCGTCGGAGAAGCGCCGGGCCTTCCTCGCGTGGGCGAGAAACTCCCGGTGCAGGGTGGTGAACAGCCAGGTCTTGGCCTTCGAGCGGTCCCGGAGCTGGTCGCCCTTCTTCGCCCAGATGCAGAAGGTCTGCTGCACCAGGTCGGCCGCGGTCTCCCGATTCTTCGACATCGAGAGCGCGAATCGGTAGAGCGCCTCGTAGTGGGCATCGACCAGCTCCTCGAACTCACTCATCTGCGGGCATGAGAGAGCATCTCCCAGCCGCCTATTCCCAGTAATATTTCCGCGCGGGACCTGACGGTCCCGGGAAGGGGATCACATTGGCGGGCATCACGTCGGGCCGGCGGGCGGGTCGGTCGACGAGACGGTTCGCGAGTTGGAGGATTCGATGAAGATCCTGACGGTTGTTGGGTGCCTTGCCGATGAAGACAACTCGTTTGACAGCCTGGCGGCTCATGATGGTGGGAAGTTGGGGTTGGGTGAGAACCTCGACTCCCGTCCGGCTCGCTCCCTGGGGGGTACGGGCTCGGTGGCCATGCGGGTGTGTGGGTGAACGGGGTTGATTAAAAACTTATCCACATATCCTGACAAGCCATAAATCGCTGATATTTAGATACTTTTGTTAACTTCAATATCTGACTTCACAATGTGCTAACATCCGCTTGAGGACGGATGGATCGCCGGGGTTGCCAATCCCGGGAACGACTTCCAAGCTGCGCGCCGTGAGAATCTTCACCCTCCTGCTGCTTTCCTCGCTGACCGCCCTGGCGGACGAAGTCGTGCCGGCCATCGCGCCCCAGCAAGAACGCCCGTGGCCGGGCGCGGACTTCTGGGCGAATCCCGCCGAGGACTGGGAACTCAGCAACGGCCGGCTGGAGAACCGCTTCTCCGGCGGCGGACGCAACCTGGTGATCCTGACCGCCGAACTGACCGACCGGCGCGAGGCCTTCACGGTCCAGACGACGATCGATCAGATTTCGTTCGAGACCCGGGGCGAGGGCTACGTCGGTTTCGAGATCGGACGCCTCGGGTCTTTCGGGGATTACCGGGACTCGGCGGTCAACGGCGCGGGGCTTCCGGTCGGCATCGGCTTCGACGGACGGCTCATGATCGGATCGCCTGGCGAAACCGACGAAAGAGTCGAAATGCCGCTGCGCAACATCCGGCTCGAACTGAAGGCCGAGCCCTCCGAGGGCGAACTTTTCCAGTGCACGCTCCGGGCCTCCGACGGCACCGGGCAACTGCTGGCGAAGGTGACCAAGCCGGTCCACCAGAGCCGGCTGAGGGGATTGATCGCGCTGATGGCGACCACCCGGATGCCGCCGGAGATGAATACGGCGAAACCCCGTCCGCCCCGCCAGAAGCCCGTCAGCCAGGAGCGCGGCGACGAGGGCCGGTTCGCATTCTCCGACATCACCCTCAGCGGCGAGCGCATCGTCGCCCGGCCCGAGCGCGCCTTCGGACCGATCCTCTGGACGACCTACACCCTCGACAACGCCGGCGTGCTGCGCCTGCTGGTGCAGGCGGCCGCTTTCGACCGCAAGGCGGACCTGGAAGCGACTCTCGAACTGCCCGGCCGCGAGGCGGTGGTGGCGGATCTCGAGGGCAATTCGCGCACGGCCCTGTTCCGTGTCCGCAACCTGCCGACCGACCGCGACACCCCGTTCAAGGTCGAACTGGCGGGAGGCACCTGGGAGGGAACGATCCGGGCGCTGCCGAAATCGGGGCCGGTCAAGATCGCCGCCCTTTCATGCAACGACGCCACGGGCTTCCCCCACCAGGACCTTGTCGCCAACGTGGCCGCCCAGGATCCGGACCTCATCACCTTCCACGGCGACCAGATCTACGAGGGGATCGGAGGCTACGGCCTGATCTACGACCAGAAGCCGAACGACCGCTCGCTGATCTCCTACCAGAGGAAATATGCGATGCACGGCTGGACCTGGCGGGAACTGCTGCGCGACCGGCCTTCGATCACGATCCCCGACGACCACGATGTCTTCCACGGCAACCTCTGGGGAGCGGGCGGCGAACCTTCCGACACCAGCGAAGGTTTCGGCAACCCGTCGCAGGACTCCGGTGGCTACAAGATGTCCACCGAGTTCGTGAACGCCGTCCACCGCAGCCAGACCGGCAACCTCCCCGAGCCGGCGGATCCCGCACCCTGCCGCAGCGGAATGCGCGTGTACTTCACCCGTTTCATCTTCGGACCGCTCGACATCGCGGTGCTGGCGGACCGCCAGTTCAAGTCGGCTCCCCGCGACCTGCTGCCGGAGGCCGAGATCGAGAACGGCTGGCCGGGCAACCTTCGCTGGGATCCGGTCACGCAGTCCGGACATCCGGAAGCCGAACTGCTCGGGCCCCGGCAGGAGGCGTTCCTGCGACGGTGGGCCCGCAATCCGGAAAAAGGAACCCGCTTCCGCGTCGCCATCTCCCAGTCGCCATGGTGCGCACCGCAAACGCTGCCGAAGGATGTCCACCATGATCGCGCCGTTCCCTCGCTACCGGTTTACAAGCCCGGCGAGTATGCTCCCGACGACGAACCGAAGCCGGACTTCGACACGAATGCCTGGCCCAAAGCGAAACGCGACCTCGCCCTCGCACTCCTCGCGGAGGCGAAAGCCGTCCATCTGACCGGCGACCAGCACCTCGGCACCACCGGACAGTACGGCATCGAAACATGGAAGGACGGCCCGTGGTGGATCTCCACCCCGGCCATCGCCAACATCTGGCCCCGCCGCTGGATGCCCGCCGAGGAAGGCAGGAACCGCCGCCCCGGCGACCCGAAATGGCTCGGCGAATTCAAGGACGGCTTCGGCAATCCCTTCACCCTCCACGCGGTCGCCAATCCCCACGACATCGAGCGCGAGCCAAGCCGCCTCTTCGATCGCGCCGTCGGCTACGCCGTCGTCACCTTCGACCCCTCCTCCGGTCATGTGACGTTTGAAAACTGGCCCTACTGGGCGTCGCCCGAAAAGGATGCCCCGGACAATCAGCCCTACCCCGGATGGCCGGTCGTCATCGAACCCTCGTCCGGCAAACGGATCCGCTGATTTCCGCACGCCGATTTCCCTTGACCCCCGGGGGGCCGCGTGCATCCTTCGCGCCCCTTCAACCCGACCCCTTTCCCACCATGGCACGCGTCTGCAGCATTCGAGGAAGCCGAGTCCGCACCGGCGGCAGGATCAACCGTTCCGGTCTGGCCAAGAAAAAGGGCGGCATCGGCCGTCACGTCACCAAGGTGGTGAAACGCAAGGTCTCGCCCAACCTCCAGACCAAGCGCATCTGGGTGCCCGAACTCGGCCGCTGGGTCCGCGTGAAGCTCTCCTGCCGCGCGCTCAAGACGATCAACAAGAACGGCGCTTACGTCACGCTGAAGAAGGCTGGGCTCGTCTGACGCGGTCCCTCGATCCAAATTCTCAGAAAAGGCCCGGATCATTTCCGGGCCTTTTTGTTTCGGGCGGCTGCCTTCATTTCACGCCTCCACCACCGGGACCAGCACGGCGTCGCGCATGCCGTGGATCTTCTTCTTGTCGAGAGGCACCAGCGTCGCCAGGCAACCGCCGAGCGCGGTCTTTCCTCCGCCATCGACGAAGTAGTACGGGCACAGCCGGACCCGTCCCTTCATCACCTCCACTTCTCCATCCTCGCGATAGACCGGGTGCTCGACCACCCGGGTCTCCCGGAACTCCTGCAGGATCCAGGGCTGCTGGTTGAACTCGCCAAGCGCGTGCCGCAGGCGCTGCTTCCACTCGGGTCCCGACAGATCATGGCCGACAAAGACCCCCCGCGAACCCCAGGCCGTTTCATGGAAACCGCTGATCTTGAGCACCAGCCGCCGCTCGCGCTGGCTGAGGTCGGCGACCTCATCCCACGAATGCACCTCAAGACGCGGCAGCGCCGCCTGGGGCGGCAGCGGCGAGGGATCGACCACCCAACTGAAGGGCACCAGTTCGCGGATCCGCTCGAGGTGGCTCCCCCTCAGCATCTCCTGCCACAGCGGCCGCAGCGCCGGGGTCCACAACAGGGCCAGCCACAGCTTGTCCTCCAGATGGGGCAGGCACGGAGGATTCATCGAGACTCCGCCCGTCACCGACGCTTCCGCGAGCCGGCGGAAAAGGGGCAGGCTTTCCCAGTCGAACCACTCGAAGAACCGATAGACCGCCGGCTCATCGCCCATGAGATCCTCCGCCGCCACGACCCGGCGCCCGCCTCCCGCCTCGGCGACCAGCCATTCCATCTCCCGCCGGTAGTCGGCCGCCTCCTCCGAGATCACCACCGCTCCACCCTCGTCGCGCCTCCCCGCAGAGCCTCCGGGCCCGCCGCCGGCTCCCCCGACCACCTCGAAGCCCGCATCGCCGTAGCCGCCGGGGCGCCCCGCGGTTAGGCGCCGCCGCCCC
>ERZ869936.723-NODE-723-length-28410-cov-5.277165_pt1 | contig 28410 bp, 25 predicted proteins | sample MGYA00520876_ERZ869936 | MGnify/ENA primary metagenome ERZ869936 (study PRJEB32218, sample SAMN09650985) | biofilter metagenome | isolation source: enrty point of leading RO module | place: Saudi Arabia: Thuwal, RO plant located on Red Sea | collected 2016-02-17 ... | reverse complement strand
ATTCACCGTCGATTTGGTCATGGCCGATCCGCCCGCCGAACAGACCGACGTGGCCGCCGAATGACAGAATCCGAAGTCCTGTTCGTCGATGACGAGGAGCATCTGCGACTGGCTGCCGCCCAGTCGCTGGAGCTGGCCGACCTGCCGGTGACCTGCCTGAGCGATGGCGAGGCCGCGCTGGCCCGGATCAGCCGGAACTTCCCCGGCATTCTGGTGACCGACATCCGCATGCCCGGCATCGACGGCATCACGCTGATGCGCCGCGCGCTGGAGATCGACCCGGAATTTCCGGTGATCCTGGTCACCGGTCATGGCGACGTCGAAATGGCGGTGCGATCCATGCGCGACGGAGCCTACGATTTCCTGGAGAAGCCCTATGCGCCGGGGCGCATGGTCGAGACCGTGCGGCGCGCGCTGGACAAGCGGCGGCTGACCATCGAGAACCGGGCATTGCGCCGCCGGGTGGGCGGCCGCGACGCCATCGAATCCCGCCTGACCGGGCGCACGCCCGCGATGATCGCGCTTCGCGAACAGATCCGGGCCGTCGCGATCACCGATGCCGATGTCCTGATCACCGGGGCGACGGGAACCGGCAAGGAGGTTGCGGCCCGCGCCATCCACCGCGCCAGTCCGCGCTCCGAGAAGCCGTTCGTCCATATTAACTGCGCCGCGCTTCCTCCCGATCTGGTCGAGAGCGAGCTTTTCGGCCACGAGGCGGGCGCCTATCCCGGCGCGGCGCGGGCGCGATATGGCCGCTTCGAACATGCCCGCGGCGGCACGATCTTTCTGGACGAGATCGACAGCCTTGACCTGAAGTTGCAGGCCAAGCTTCTTCTGGCGGTGCAGGATCGCGTGGTCACGCGGCTGGGCTCGAACGATCCGATCGAACTGGACGTGCGCTTCATCGCCGCGTCGAAACGCGATCTCGAGGCGGCCTCGGCTCAGGGCATTTTCCGCAGCGATCTTCTCTACCGGCTGAACGTCGTCACGATCCGCATGCCCGAGTTGGCGCAACGGCGCGAGGACATCCCGAAGCTGTTCCTGCATCTCGTGGACGAGGCCGCCGCGCGGTACAAGCGCGCCGTCCCCGAGGTGCCGGGCGCGGTCCTGTCGTCCATCGCCGCGCGCGACTGGCCGGGGAACGTGCGCGAATTGCGCAACGCCGCCGAGCGCTTTGCGCTCGGGCTCGACCTCGACATCGCCGCGAGCGATGCGGAAGACAGCGAAGACGGCAGTCTGTCGGCCCAGATGGCCCGGCACGAGAAAAGCCTGATCGCGGCGGCCATCGCGGCCAACCGGGGCAGCCTGAAGGCCACCTACGAGGCGTTGGGCCTGTCGCGAAAGTCGCTTTACGAGAAGATGCAGAAATACGGCCTGAACCGCGCCGATTTCCAGGACGAGGACTGACACCGCCGCGGAATGGGTGGAATCCGACACCCCTTTTCCCCGCATCGTGTTGAAATCCACCCCGACTGCCCGCTTATTTTGCTGTTTGCGCAAACAGCGGGCAGCATGCGATTGCCCTTGAAATGCAGGCGGTGGCACTAGCTGACACGTCGCATGGCTCATCTCGGGCCATTGAAGCTTGAACGTTAAAAGCCGGTCCTGAGGCCGGCGTACTTCGGGAGGAAGACATGAAACACGTGACACTGACGGCCGCTCTGGCCGTGCTTTCGGCCGGCGCCGCCACGGCCGGCAGCCATCTGGACACGACCGGCTGGCCTGACAGCTTTACCGTCGGCACCGCCAGCCAGGGCGGCACCTACTTCGCCTATGGCTCGGGCTGGGCCAACCTGGTCGCCGAGGAACTGGGCATCTCGGGCGGCGGTGAAGTCACCGGCGGCCCGATGCAGAACATGGCGCTGGTCCACACCGGCGACGCGCAGTTCGGCATGACCACGATGGGCCCGGCGGCGGAATCGCTGGCCGGCACCAACCCGATCGCCCCCGGTCTTCAGATGGACATGGCCTGCGCCATGTTCCCGATGTACCAGACGCCGTTCAGCGTGACCGCTCTGGCCTCCTCGGGCATCACCTCGATCTCGGAGATCCCGGCCGGCGCCAAGATCGGCTTCGGCCCCGCCGGATCGACCTCGGACACCTACTTCCCGCGCATGATGGAGACGCTGGGCGTCGAATTCGAGCGCCGGAACGGCGGCTGGTCCGACCTGGGCGGCCAGTTGCAGGACGGACTGCTGGACGTCATCGCCTTCGCCGCCGGCGTGCCGGTCCCGGCGGTCAGCCAGTTGGAAGTGCAGACCGACGTGAACATCATCGAGTTCACCGAGGAAGAGCAGGCGACCATCCTCGAAAACTTCCCGGTCTCGGAATTCGAGATTGCGGCGGAAACCTACAGCACGCTCGAGGAACCGGCCCGCTCGGTCTCGATGTGGAACTTCGCGATCGCGAACTGCGACCTGCCCGAAAGTTTCGTCGAAGCGGTTGTGGACGTGGTGATGTCCGACAACGCGCGGATGGTGAACATCCACAAGGCCGCGCGGTCGACCACGCCGGACAACTGGGACAAGAACAAGGTTCTGAAGTGGCACCCGGGCGCGGCCAAGTGGTTCAAGGAGAACGCTGACGCCGATATCCCGGACGACATGATCCACGGCATGTGATCACGGTTTCGCCCCGCTTCCGCGGGGCGATCCATGCGAGGGGCTTTGCCCCTCGCGCTCCCCAAAGTATTTTCGGGTCAATGGAGGCACCGGGTGTATGCTCCCGGTGACAGGAGGGCTGTGACATGACCGAAGCTCAGGCGAAAGACGACGACCACCTGATCGCCGAGGGCGTCGATGACGAACCGGTCGAGGCCAACCGCCGCAATTTCACCGGCTGGCGGTTCACCCTGATCGCGACCCTCGCGGCGGTCTATGCCGGTTTCCACATGGCGGCGCTGAACGGCGTCTCGATCTCGGAATGGACCGGGATCAGCATCCCCCTTCTGCCGACCTTTCCGATGGAGACCTGGAACTTCCGGATCGTCCACGTCGCCGGCGCGCTGTTCCTGGGCTTTCTGCTGTTCGGCGCGCATCTGAGCTTTCCCGAGAGCCGCGAGAAAGAGACGCCGGTTGTCACCTACGCCGCATACGCGCTGCTGTTTCCCGCCTTTGTCGCCTGCGGCGCGGCGATCAGTTTCGCCATGCGGATCTCGGACGGCGAGATGTGGAACGGCATCGCGCCCGAGTTCCGCAATCCGGCGATATGGTGGTTCGGCGTGCCGCTTCTGGTGGCGACCTTCGGCGGCATTGTCCTTGGTTGGCTGAACCGGCGCCACAGGTCCACCTTCTCGGCGCCCGACTTCGTGCTGGGCGTCTCGGGGATCGCCGTCGCGATCTATCTGATCACGATCTACGGCACATTGATGCGCAATTCGACCGGCACGCCCTTCGCGCCCATCGGCATTTCGCTCGCCGCCGTGGCGGGCACCGCCCTGATCATGGAACTGACGCGGCGGGTGGCCGGCCTGGCACTGATCATCATTGCGGGCCTGTTCCTGATCTACGTCTTCACGGGCCATCTGATGCCGGGCTTCCTGAACTCGCCCAAGATCGGCTGGGCGCGGTTCTTCAGCCAGGTCTATACCGACGCCGGGATCCTCGGGCCGACGACAGCGGTGTCATCGACCTATATCATCCTGTTCATCATTTTCGCGGCCTTCCTACAGGCCTCGAAGGTGGGCGATTACTTCGTCAACTTCGCCTTCGCCGCCGCCGGGCGCGCCCGCGGCGGCCCGGCCAAGGTGGCGATCTTCGCCAGCGGCCTGATGGGGATGATCAACGGTACCAGCGCGGGCAATGTGGTGGCCACGGGCTCCCTGACGATCCCGCTGATGAAAAAGGTCGGCTATCACAAGAAGACCGCCGGCGCGGTCGAAGCGGCCGCCTCGACCGGCGGCCAGATCATGCCGCCGATCATGGGCGCGGGCGCCTTCATCATGGCCGAGATCACCGGCGTTCCCTATACCGAGATCGCCGTCGCGGCCATCATTCCCGCCATTCTCTACTTCGTCAGCGTCTATTTCATGGTCGACTTCGAAGCGGCCAAGCTGGGCATGAAGGGGATGCGCGAGGACGAACTGCCCAAATTCAACAAGATGGTCCGGCAGGTCTATCTGTTCATTCCGATCATCATCCTGATCTACGCGCTGTTCATGGGCTATTCGGTGATCCGCGCCGGCACGCTGGCCACGGTGGCCGCCGCCGTCGTCTCGTGGCTGACGCCGTTCCGGATGGGGCCGCGCGCCATCGTCAAGGCGTTCGAGTTGGCGGGCGTCATGTCGATCCAGATCATCGCGGTCTGCGCCTGCGCGGGCATCATCGTGGGCGTGATCAGTCTGACCGGCGTCGGCGCGCGCTTCTCGTCGCTGCTCCTCGGCATCGCCGGGTCCTCGCAGCTTCTGGCGCTGTTCTTTGCCATGTGCATCGCGATCCTTCTGGGAATGGGCATGCCCACGACGGCGGCCTATGCGGTGGCCGGCAGCGTCGTCGCGCCCGGCTTGCAAGGCCTGTTGTTCGAGGGCGGCCTGCCCGAGGAGACCGCGCTTCTGGTCGCGCATTTCTTCGTCTTCTACTACGCGGTCCTGTCCGCCATCACGCCACCCGTGGCGCTGGCCAGCTATGCCGCCGCCGGCATCTCGGGCGCCAACCCAATGGAGACCAGCGTCACCAGCTTCAAGATCGGCATCGCCGCCTTCATCGTGCCCTTCATGTTCGTCTACAACAGCGCGCTCCTGATGGACGGCACCTGGTTCGAGGTAGCCCGTGCGGGCGCGACGGCGGTGTTTGGCGTGTTCCTTCTCTCGGCAGCGGTGCAGGGCTGGTTCATGGGCAGTCGATCGGCCTGGTTCGTGCGGGCCGCCGTACTGGCCGCGGCGTTGTTCATGATCGAGGGCGGGTTGTACACGGACCTGATCGGCATCGGGCTCTTCGCGGCGGCTTTCGTCGTGCAGCGCGGTTTCCGGCCCAATCCGGATGCCCCGATCCCTGTGCGCGGCGCAGACTGACCCGTCGCCGGGGCCGGGGCCGGTCAGGCCCCGGTCAGCCTTTGCCAGACCGACAGAATCTCTGGCGCGCGCCCGGCCTTGGCGGCGATGAAGGCCGATACCTCGCCGATCTCGACAAAGAGCGCCGCCGCACCGGTATCGGCCATCGGGCCTATCAGGGTGGCGCAGGAATCGCTGGGTTCGGGATAGAGCGCCTCGAACTTGCCGAAGTAGCCGTCGAGGAACATCGCCGCCTGCTCGCCAAGCGCCTCGACCAGAGCGGCGTCTCCGCCCTGACCGGTGACATCCTCGCCCTCGATCCTGAGCCAGCCCATCGCGTCGTCCGCGATCTCGGACAGGAAACGCGTCAGCACCTCGTCGGCGCTGGGCAACACCGGCTCGGCCGTCTCGACATCCCAGACGCGGCCGAGGATGTTGGCGGGAATGCCAACGTCCGAGGCAAAGCCGGCGCCTGCTGGCCGCGCCGAGCGGATCGCAACGGTCTGACCGCCCGCGAAGGCAGCCAGAAGCGTGTCCCGCAGCAAAGCCACGGCGGCATCGTCGGGATCGGACAGGGGTGCGTCGGCCAGGCTTGACGTATCGAGACCATTCAGCACGGGCGAAGGGGACAGAAGCGCCTGCAACTTGCGGCTGGCGACCGCCAGATGAAGGGTGGGTCCGTCTTCGACCGCGAATGTCAGGCGACGGGGCAGAATGGTCTCGTCGATCTCGGTCACGATCGCCGCCAAAAGCGCCTCGGGCGTCGCGCCGCGCAAGCGCCGACCTTCGCCGGCGATGCGTTCGCGCTGGCGCAGCTTGGCCAGTTTGTCTTCAAGACGGGCGAAATCGCTCACATGGTCTCCCCGGCGTCAGGTCCCGGCCACAATATCGTTCAGCGTCGACCGACCGCAATCCACGACTTTTCTCAGATCGGTGTCGGGCGCGCAGACGAAGATCAGCGCCTCGGCGACCTGGCCCGGCGCGCGCAGGAAGACCTTGGCGTCGTGGTCCGAGACCAGCATCGCGGTGCCTGCCCTGCGGTCGCCTTCGCCGTCTTCAAGCGCCGGGGCCGCACCTTCGGCCACCGCGCCGTCCAGCGCGACCTGCGCCAGTTCCGACAACCGGTCCAGCTCCTCCTGCCCGGGTTTGGCGGCCGAGCTGGTGCACAGCACGAGTTTCGATCCAAGATCGGTGAAGGCGACAAGCAGACAGCCGGGAAGTTCCGATCGCAAGGCGTCCAGCTTGTCGGTCACGTCCATGCCCTACCCACCCTCGCACATTGCCCTACAGGGTGACACCCTTTTGAAAGCCATGCCCGGCGGACGCAAGCCCCACCGGGCTGAAAGACGGTACGAGTGATGCGCCCCGGTCAGACGCGGGACGTGGGCGACGAGACGGTGCGCGAGGTCAGCGGGCGCGGGCGCACGCGCGTCGGCATGACGATGCGCTTGGGCTTCGGCGGCTGCGACATATCCTCGCCAAGCGAGGCCTCGATCCCCGGTTGCGCGCGCGAGCGCACGCGCGAGACCTGGCGCCGGCCCTCGCTGCTGCCGCTGGCCACTTCGTCGATCAAGTCGACCAGCGCGTCGGACAGCGCAGCGGCGCCGCTCTCTTCCCACTTCGCCGCGTCCTCTCCGGCCTCGATGGCGCGCAGAAGGGACACGGGAAGTACCTGCCGGAACAGACCGCGGGTTTCCTTTTCGACACGGCGGATCACCCGCTCGCGGTCGCGGTCGGACATGATCTTGTCCATGCGCGTGAGCAGCAACAGGCTGCGCTGCTGCAATTCGTTCGGCATCGTCGACCAGACCGCGGCTTCGGATTGCCGCCAGGCCTGTGTCGCGTGGCTGCACCAGATCACGATGTCGGCGTGATGGATCACGCGCTGCCAGACGTCGGCGGCCATGTTCGGGTCCGAAATGCCGGGCATGTCGATCAGGTCGCAGATATCCAGAAGCTTCGAGTCCCGGAAGATGCGGATGTGACTTGTGTCCTTCACCGCGACATCGGTCAGGCGGTTCAGGTCGATGTCGTATTCGTCGCCGTCCAAACCGACGCGGTAGGGCGTGTCGTCGCCCTTCGAGATCCAGACCGGCGGCAACTGCGTGGCGGTGACGTTGACGGGCAGCGCCGAGGCGCCCAGCAGAAGGTTCGAAAGCGTGCTCTTGCCCGCCGAGAACTCGCCCATAAGGCAGACGCGGGGCTTGCGCTCCTCGGCCGTCCGGCGTGCCGGTTCGGCTTCGGGCGCGGCCTCGACCTTGCGAAGCGGCACCGACGTCGGCGTCACCCGCAGGCTGGGCTTCTCTTCGATTGCGTCTTCGGCGGCAGGACCGTCCGTGTCGGACATCGAGGCAAGTTGATCGGAGCCACTCATCAAAATCGTCCTTGCATCTTTCAGGCGGCGAACTCGGTCAGTGTCGCCATCGTTTTCTGTAGTTGCGCGCGCTTCGACGCCGCGCTGTTCTCGTCCAGAAGCGTGCCGACGCCGTCGGGGCGCGATTCTGCCTCTTCCGCGATGCGCGACAGCATTGCACGCTGTTCGTCCATGAATTCGCGCAAGGCCTGAAGCGAGGTTTCGCGCATCGCCTCGGCATGGTTCTCGCGCAAGGCGTCGACGATCGGATCGGTCTCGGCCTTGATCATCTCGGCGAATTCGGTGGCGAAGTTCCGGTAGCCGCGGCGCTTGTGCCACCAGCGGGTCCACCAGGTGCCCTTCATGTCCAGAGCAATGGTCTGACCCAGCAGGACAGGCGACGGCACGCGGGGCGCCGACGGCGCCTCGATGCCGAAACCCTCTTCCGAGACCTCGAACAGCCGGTGATACAGCGCGGCGTAATCCTGCGCCGTCTTGACCAGGACGTCGCGCGCCGCCTTCTGCGCGTTGCGGCCGAAGACCTGATAGGCGGTTCTGAGCAGGATGCGCAGGCCGGTCGGATCGTATTCCCAGACCACGTCGGCGCCATTCTGGTCCAGGTGCTGCAACAGCGATCCGGTCGCGCGCTCCAGGAAGCTGCGATGCGCCCGGTCCAGGCGCTGGCTGAACTCCGCCATCACTGCGTCCAAGGCGTCGTTCATCGACGCGACCGCGCCGGATTCGATCCGGGCCAGCTCCTGCGAAAGCTGGCCGAACTCCAGCGGCGGCAGATCGGCGTCGCCGTCACGGCGCGACACGACCTGCTGCTGCGCGTTCAGCCCGTTGGCCAGGTTCATCGCGGCCTTGGCCACGCGGTCCAGCATTTCCTGACCGTTGCCCTCGACGATCCGCTCGCTGATCGCGGCATAAATCTGCGGCAGGCCGGACAATTCCCAAAGCAGGCCCTCGGCCGACATCGCGGCGCCCTGGTCCAGGATGCCTTCGGCGCTGGCCCATTCGATCAGCGCGTTGCGCGATTTCTCGTCCAGCACTTCGGGCCGCCCCGTCAGCGCGGCGTTGCCGCAGAACGCGGACGAGAAGATGATCTGTGCCTCTTTCGGGCCGTCATGATCGGTCAAAGTCTGACGGATGCTGTCGCGGATCTCGGGGATCTGGGTCACCGGATCGGACAATTCGTCGATCCGGTTCACAACGATGATGACTTCGCGGCTCTTGACGTTCGCGATCATCCGGATCAGCGCCAGATCGACGGTCGACAGCGCCTGGTGCGCAGCCAGCACGACGACGCACAGGCGGCTTTCGCGGATCGCGCGAATGGTGATCTGCTCGCGAATCATGAAGGTGTCGTTCACGCCGGGCGTGTCGCGGATGCAAAGCGGCATCGGGAACTCGGGACGATGGACGAACAACTCGGCCGACTTGGTGATGTCGGCAAAGCGGCCCTGCGCCTGGCTGGTCTCGAAATCCTCCTCGAAATCGTCGCCCAGGCACACGTATCGCTCGATCAGGTCGCCATCGAAATAGTTGTAGTCGTGCTGCTGCCCCAGCAGCATCTCGAACTTGTCGCCCAGACGCTGCCGTGATTTCTCACGCATCTCGACCACCTGCTCGCGGACCTTTTCCAATTCGTCCTCGGCGCCGGCGCGCGCGGCCAACTCGCCGATGCGCCCGCCGCGATCCAGCAGCCGGCTCCATTCCTCCATGTCGAAGAAACGGAAACTCGCCCGGTTGTCCTCGGGCGCGATGTGGGGGTTCAGGTGCAGCGACGTGACGACCGAGGTCCAGGGGTTCACGTCCGCCGGAAGAAGGTCCGGCAGACCGACCATCGCATTGACCAGCGAGGTCTTGCCCGCCTTGACCTGCCCGATCATCGTGATCGAGGGCTCGGCGTGTTTCAGTTGATGGTGCAGCTTGCGTGCGGCGCGGTTCGTGGCCTTGTCGCCGATCTTGCCCAGACGTACCAGCGCCTGACGCAATTCCAGCGACTTCTTCAGAAACGGCTCCAGGCCTTCGAACCCGCGGGTCAGAAGTTGTGCGTTGCCAGCGGCGGGCTGGATGCCCTCGGCGGCTATGTTCGTATCAGCTTTCATCGCACACCTGTCTAATCGCACATTAACAATCTTTACTGTTTTCCACCACTTGCGGGACGTCGGACCTATCCCGCCATTGGATACAATCTCGGGCCAAAATGGCCATTTTGTGGCGCATCTTCGGTCAATCGGCGGTCTCGCGCCGGATTATGCAGCCAGCTTCATCTCCATATCCCGTCTCAATTGCAGAAGCAGCGTTGCGGCATCCGCAGCCGCTCCGTCGCCGTCTTCGAGTTGCATCAGCACCATCATGTCGGCGGCCTCGGCCAGTTCGTCGATAAAGGCATCCGCCGACGGGCAGCCGCTGTCGTCCTGACTGAAGAGATCCACCAGGTATTCGACCGCGTTGACGCATTGATCGACCAGCCCCTTGGCGTTGCCTTCGCCCAGCGCGGCGGCCGTCTCGCTCAAGTTGTCGCCCCGTCGCTTCAGGAACCGCACTGCATCGGCGAAGAGCGTCACGTTCTCGACGGCCTCCACCTGTTCCATCACCGGTGCCGGTTGCGGCGGATCGGCCTTGGCCACAGGCGCGGGCGCCGGTTGAGGCTGGGGCGCAGGTGTCGGCGCGGGCGCGGGCGCGGGCGCTTCTGCCGCGCTCGGCTCGGTTGCCTTCAGCCTGGTCTTCGCCGAAGCGGCCTGCGGCTTGATCTTGTAGCGCGCCAGGAACATGTGCGCGCCGTCGAAATCGGCGCGGCGTCCGCGCTCGGCGTGGCGCAGGATCTCGGCGGTCAGGGCGCCGCCGCCCGAGGCATGATACATCGACTCGTCGATCGCACCGTCGCCCCGATGAGCCGTGATGGCCTGCAAGGTCGCCACGGCGAACAGCGAGTGGAACTCCTCGGCCACGACCGTCTCCAGCGCGGCGACGCGCTTGGACAGCGACTTCTCGGCCGATAACTGGTCGGCCTTCGTCAGAACCAGGAACGCGTGATCCTTCAGACTGTCAGGCACCCGGCGCCAGACCACCTGTTCGTCCTCGTCGAAGACTTGCGAACACCACAGCGCGATATCGGTGCGCCGCACCGACCAGTCGATGGCCGACGACAATTCAGCCGCCGTGCCGTCCGTGACGACCTCCAGCAGCGAGATCCGCTTCAGGATCGGAGCGGCCAGTTCAAGTTTCAGGAACGCGGCGTTCGTGCCGGATATCTTGTCGAGCTCGATCTTGTCTTCGCTGACGACCTTTCCGTCCGCACCGGTCACCGTCATGCGCGGCGTGTCGCCGTGGACGATCTCGGTTGTCGGCAGCCGCGCATCCTTCGGAAACAGGCGCTGCCCGACGAACATGTTGATCAGTTCGGACTTGCCCGACCCCGGAAGGCCCAGCACCGACACCCGTACCGGCGAACCCAGGCGGCGCAGCAGATGCGTCGCGTAATCCCGGGCCGCAACCGGAAGACTGTCCGAAGCAAGAGCGGCTTCCAGGGTTTCGATGACCGTGTCGTCTATCGCAGCGTCCTTCATGCCCCACCGTCAGTTGCAAGCCACCGCCGTCTCAGAAAGATCGGCTTGGCTTCGGACTCCTCTTTCTTCGCGCGACCGTTCATGCCGTGGCCCGCTTTCCGCGCCGGTTCCGGCTCGGCGGTCGAGACTTCGGCATGCGTCGCGGTTTCCTCCTCGGGCTCCTGCGCGCGCGCCGGCGTGATCGGGCGCGTCGTCACCTGGCGCGGCCGGTGCGCAGGGCGCTCGAAATCGGCGGTGAAGATATTCGACGTGTCCTGCGCCTCGTTGCGGAATTCGACGCGGATCACCGAGAAGCACACGTTGTCCTGCTCGGGGTCGTCCAGTTCGCGCAACTCATCCAGAAGCGTCTCGGCGATGAACGCGCTGCCCTTCTTGGCGTGGTCGTTGACGATGTCGGTGATCTGGCTGTCCGACAGGAACTGAAGTCCGTCGCTGGCGACGATCAGGATGTCGTTGTTCTTCAGCGCGAACGGTTTGTCCGGGCAGTCGATACGCTCGATCGCTTCGCCGATCAGAACGCTGGTTAGGGCGTTCCGGTCGGGATGGTTCCGGCCCACGTCCTCGCTCATCATGCCCGAGCGCACCATGTAATCGATATGCGGGCCCAGCGAATGGTCTTCGTTCAGCTGGCGCAGCTTGCCGTCGCGCAGCAGGTAGAGGGGCGAGTCGCCGATCGAAATCCAGTAAAGCTGGTCGCGCACGAAGACCGGAGCGACCAGTGTCGCGCCCATGCCCGCCGTGTCGGGATTGGTGGCGGCGTGGGCCGCCATGCATTCGTTGGCCGAGATCGCGGCGCTTTTCAGCACCTTGCCGACGTTGTCGGTGAACTTGCCGATATCGGACGACTGGAACTTCAGCTCGCTGAACACTTCGGTCACGACGATCTTCGAGGCCACGTCGCCGGCGGCGTGCCCGCCCATGCCATCCGACAGGACGGCATAGCCGAACTCCGCGCCCAGCGGGAAGTCCGTGGCGATCGCATCCTCCTGATAGTCGCGGCAACCGCGATTCAGGACAGAGGCTACGTCGAACCTTATGTCCGGCGACTTAGGCATTCGTCGTGTCTGCTCCCTCGGTCGACTTCCAGGTGAATTCCTCGCCGCAAAGCGCGATGAATTTCAGCGTCGTCTCGCCGATCCGGATCTGGTCGCCGTTCGACATCTCTTCGGTCGACAGAACCGGACGGCCGTTCAGACGCACGAGGTTCGACTTGCCGCCGTGACCCAGGAAGAACTTGCCCTGCTCGTCGTCATAGGCGACGGCGGCATGGTTGTTGCGGCTGATCGAGGTATCGCCGAAGTCCAGGCGCACCGCCTGATCCTCGCCCCGGCCGATCTGGCTGACGCCGTTGTGCAGCGTAAAGCTGGCACCCCGGCCCGGCCCGGCCACGACCACGATCCAGCCCGCAGGAAAATGCGTCGCCTCGGACCGCGCCGCCTTTTCGGCGGTTTCCTCGAAGACGTCCTTCGGTCCGGCGGCATCGGGCTGGAACCCCAGCATCCGCGTTTTCACGCGGCCCGCGCTGCGGCCGGCGCGGCCCGCGACGACGGGTGCGACGTCCATGATCGGATCGGGCATCCTGGCGCGGGTTTCCTCGACCTTGGACGAGACCTCTTCGGCCATTTCCCAGATCTTCTTGCGCACCTCGCCCTCATCCGGCGTGTTGTCGACGTCCTCGGGCGCGTTGGCGAACGCCACCGCCTCCGAGACGGCCGTGCTGGGCCTCGGCGCGTCATCTTCTTCGTCGTCGAAATCGTCATCGAAGTCGGCGGTGGGATCGAAGGCGTTCACCTCGTCCTCCTCCGTCTCGTCTCCGAAGGCATCTTCGGCGGCGTCGGTCTGAGCGATCGGGCTGTTCGGGAAACCGTCATCCTCGTCCTCGCCGGCCTCATCGTCGGCGTCGAACCCGGCCGAGAACGGCGTATCGTCGGAGAAGTCCTCTTCGCTCAGGTCAATCGGCGCGCGCGCCAGACGTTCGGCCTCGGCTGCGGCCAATTCGGCCTCGATCGAGGGATCCGTCGCGTCGTCGTCGGTCGATGCGGCATAAAGCGCGGCATCCTCGTCGCCTTCGCCCTGATCCCAGATCGCGCGTTGCTGCTCAACCTCGGTCACCACGCGGCTGATCGGGCGGCTGGTCGGGCGGTGCGGACGCACCACCTTGGCCAGATCGTCGCGATAGGGGCTTTGCTCTTCGGGATCGCTGGATGGATCGCGGCTGACGACATGCTTCAGGACGCGGTCGGCCTTGGTCGCGGCGGCGGCGGCCTTCAGGTGTGCCATAGCGGAACGCCTGCGGCTGGTCTCGCGGTCCGTCATGGCGGTCTCCGTCTTCTCGAGGATGCGGTCCTCGGCATCGGTTCGTTGCAACTGGCTGCGCGCGATGGCGCGGCGGCCGAATTCCTCGTCGTCCGACCAGCGGTTCGCGGGTGCAGTGGCGGCCGGTGCCGCCCCGCTCTTCGGCTCTTCGGGCTGCACATGGCTGACGGAACCCATCGCCTCGCGGATCTCGCTGACCAGATGCGCCTTGTCCTGCGTCGCCTTCAGTTCGCGCGCCGGATCGTCCGGGTCCAGGTCCTCGTTGCCCCAGTCGTCGTCGTCGTCCCAATCCTCGTCGTCCCAATCCGTCTCGTCCCAGCCTTTGGCCGCGACCTCGGGTTCTTCCTCGGGCAAGGGTTCGATCGCTTCCGACTTGGGCCGGATCGGGCGCGAACGCACGGCCATCGGAGGCTCGCCAGACACGCTGCCGGGACGCGACGGGTTCACGCGGCCGCTGTCGTCGGCCATCCGGTCGTCGCGGCGGCGCAGCGGCTCCAGATCCTCGTCCAGGTTCATCTTGCCCAATGTCTCTTCGGGCTGCGGCTTTCTGGTCAACATTCTCGAAAGTATCTTCATGGCGCTGCCTCTCAGAGATAATCCGACCGCCCACCGCTGCGGAACGTGCCGCGCAGCAGGCCAAACGGAAGAAGACGGCTCAGAAGCGTCCGCTTCCGTCGCCGTGTACCGGTTACTTCATCATGCGCATTCTGGGCGGATCGGCGCGAAGCCGCCTCCAGCGCGCGCTGCTGCTCTTCATGCCAGACCTGGTCGTCCAGCATGGCCAGTTCATCCAGCGTCTTCTTGCGCTGGCGGGCCTGTTCCTCGGCCAGTTTCTGCAAGCGCTGGGCCTCTTTCTTTTCGGCCTGGGCCTTGGCCTGCTGAGCCTTGATGTCGGCCTCCACGGCCTTGTTCGTCTCCTGCACCAGCCGCGAGATCGACAACTCGATCTGACGGTCCAGCTCGGCCTGCGCCATGGCGGCGGACCGGCGGCGCTCGGTGTCGACCAGTTCGATCCACTCGCGCGCGGTCTGGATGCGGTCCGGCGGGAACACCGACAACGCCTTGTCGATGGCGTGCAGGAAGGCATCCTCGAACTGCGGAAACTTGCCCGAGACCGGGCGATAGGGATCGGGCCGGTCGGCGGCGATGGCGCTGACCCGCGCCTGGCTGTCCGGCGGCGCCATGCCGGTCAGGACGTGGTAGAACGTGGCGCCCAGCGAATAGAGATCCGACGAGGCGTCCTGGGTCGAGCCGGCGATGTAGAACTCGTGCGGGCTGTAGCCATCCTTGACGACGTGCAGGGCCGACAGCGCGCGGGAGGCGCGCGTCGCCTCTTCCTTGGCCGCGCCGAAGTCGATCAGCACGGGGTTGCCCTTGCCGTCGATCAGGATGTTGTCGGGGCTGATGTCGCGGTGCAGCACGTCATTCGTGTGAATGTAGTGCACGGCCTCCAGACACTTCAGCAGGATGTCCTTGACGTCGCGCGGATGCAGCTTCATCCGCGGGTCTTCGATCGTGTCCAGCAGGTCCCGGCCACGCACGAAGTCCAGCGCCATGTAGGCGGTCATGTTGTCCTCGAACACCTGGTGGATGCCCACGATGTTCGGGTGCTGCAACTTGGACAGCCGCCGCGCCTCGGCGCCGAAATGCTTCACGACCGCGTCGAATTCCGCCTGATGCTGGCGCGAGCGCGCCATGACGTTGCCGTCATTGCGGCAGCACATCGACGAAGGAAAGCATTCCTTGATGACGACGATCCGGTCCAGGCTGTCGCGCGCAAGATAGGTCATGCCGAAACCGCCCGCGTTCAGGAACTTCTCGATCCTGAACTGACCGTGCAACAGCTCGGTGCCGGGCTTCAGCGCGTCGGCGAACGACTCACTGTGTCCTGCTTCGACCTGGTTCTGGCTCGCGTCCATACGCTTCCCGTCTCAACGACCGCTATTCTTACAGGAGGCGTCGGACATCCCTTGATTCGAAGGGATTTCAGTGCTGCCCAGCCGCCACCTGCTTTGCTGCGACACGGTCGGTCTAACTTCAGAATTCGCCAACAATGTGGCGGGACTGGGCCTTTAGGTATTCAATCCTGCGGCTTTTTTAGAATTGTCTACGAATTGCGAAGCGGTCCCGAAAACGTCTCCCGGATGCCCGTCCGTCACCACGTGCAGGCCGGACATCGCACAATTTTTCGTTGAGGCGTTGACAGCCGGAGGGCAGCCGTGACCAAATCACGGCCAAGGATCGTGGGCATCAATCCGCGACACGTACCCTAGGGAGGAACTCATGACATCGGTATCCATGACCGTGAACGGTCGGTCTGTCTCGGCAGAGGTCGAAGGGCGCACACTTTTGGTCGATCTTCTGCGCGGCCAGCTCAACCTGACCGGCACGCATGTGGGCTGCGACACGTCGCAGTGCGGGGCCTGCGTGGTGCATGTGAACGGCGAGGCCGTGAAATCCTGCACCGTCTTCGCCGCCGAGCTGGACGGCGCCGAGGTCAAGACCATCGAGGGCATGGCCGACGGCGACCAGTTGCACCCGATCCAGGCCGCCTTCAAGGAGTATCATGGTCTTCAGTGCGGCTTCTGCACGCCGGGCATGATCATGTCGGCGGCCGCGCTTCTGAAAGACAACCCCAAGCCGACCGAGCTCGAGGTGCGCGACTACCTTGAAGGCAACATCTGCCGCTGCACCGGCTATCACAACATCGTCAAGGCGATCATGGCGGCCTCCGGTCAGGATGTGCCCGCCGTCGCCGCCGAATAAGGGAGAGAGACATGCCTAAAGACAGCGTCATCGGAACGTCTCCCCGCCGCCGCGAGGACAACCGTTTCATCACCGGCAAAGGCCGGTACACCGACGACATCAACCTTCAGGGCCAGACCTATGCCGCCTTCGCGCGCTCGGACGTGGCCGCCGGCATCATCAAGTCCGTCGACACCACCAAGGCCGCCAAGATGCCTGGCGTCCTGGCCGTCTTCACCGGCGAGGATTTCGTGGACGTGGGCGGCAACCCCGCCGGCTGGCTGGTGCATTCCCGCGACGGCTCGCCCATGAAGGAACCCAAGCGCCCGGTCCTGGCCCATGGCAAGGTGCGCCACGTCGGCGACGCCTATGCCGCCGTCATCGCCGAGACGGCCGAACAGGCCCGCGACGCCGTGGAAGCCATCGAGGCAGATATCGAAGCGATCACGCCCGTTCTGAACATGAAGGACGCGCTCAAGGATGGCGCACCGCTGGTCCATGACGAGATCGAGACCAACCTCTGCTACGACTGGGGCTGGATCGAGGACAACCGCGAAAAGGTCAACGAGGTCTTCGAGAACGCGCCGCACATCACGACGCTGGAACTCGTCAACAACCGTCTCGTGCCCAACGCAATGGAGCCCCGCGCCTCCACCGGCGTCTACAATCCGGGCACAGACGACTACACGCTCTACACGACCAGCCAGAACCCGCACGTCACGCGGCTTCTGATCTGCGCTTTCGTCATGGGCATCCCCGAGAACAAGCTGACCGTGATCGCCCCCGACGTGGGCGGCGGCTTCGGCTCCAAGATCTACCACTACGGCGAAGAGGCGCTGGTCCTCGCCGCGTCGAAAAAGCTCGGCCGGCCCGTCACATGGACCTGCTCGCGCTCGGAATCCTTCCTGACCGACGCCCATGGCCGCGACCACGTCACCAAGATGGAGATCGCCTGCGAAAAGGACGGCACGTTCCTGGCCTTCCGCACCGAGACCTACGCAAACCTCGGCGCCTATCTCTCGAACTTCTCGACCAGCGTTCCGACCTACCTTCACGGCACGCTGATGGCCGGGAACTACAAGGTGCCCCACGTCTACGTGAACGTGAAGGCGGTGATGACAAACACCACGCCGGTCGATGCCTATCGCGGCGCGGGCCGCCCCGAGGCGACCTTCCAACTGGAACGCTGCATCGACAAATGCGCCCGCGAACTGGGCATCGACCCCATCCAGATCCGGCGCAAGAACTTCATCAAGCCGGGCGACTTCCCCTACATGACGCCGGTCGGGCTGGAGTACGATACCGGCAACTACGACGCGTCCATGGACATCCTGGAGCGGAACGCCGACCTGAAGAACTTCGAGGCGCGCCGCAAGGAGAGCGAATCCCGCGGCAAGCTGCGCGGCCTCGGCATCGCCAGCTACATCGAGGCCTGCGGCATCGCGCCGTCCAACGTCGCGGGCGCGCTCGGCTCCCGCGTCGGCCTCTATGACAGCGCCACGGTCCGCGTGAACGCCACCGGCAATATCAGCGTGATGGTCGGCGCCCACAGCCACGGGCAGGGCCACGAGACCGCATTCCCCCAGATCGTCGCCGACCGCCTTGGCGTCGATCCGGCCTCCATCGAGATCGTCCACGGCGACACCTCCAAGATCCCCTTCGGCATGGGCACCTACGGCTCGCGCTCACTCGCTGTCTGCGGCTCGGCCGTCTGCAAGGCCACCGACAAGATCATCGCCAAGGCCAAGCTGATCGCGGCCCACATGATGGACGCCAAGGGCGAACAGATCGACTTCGAGGACGGCGTCTTCTCGGTGCCCGGCACCAACAAGAACGTGCCCTTCGGAGACGTGGCGCTCAAGGCCTACATCCCGCACGACTTCCCGCTCGAGGAAATCGAACCGGGGCTGGAGGAGACCGCCTTCTACGACCCCGCCAACTTCACCTACCCCGCCGGCGCCTATGCCTGCGAGGTCGAGGTTGATCCCGACACCGGCAAGGTCGAGGTCGTGGCCTTCGCGGCGGCGGATGATTTCGGCAACGTCATCAACCCGATGATCGTCGAAGGCCAGGTCCATGGCGGGCTGGCCCAGGGCATCGGACAGGCGCTGGTGGAACACGCGGTCTACGACGACACCGGCCAGCTTCTGGCGGGCAGCTACATGGACTACACCATGCCGCGCGCCGACGATCTGCCGATGTTCGACGTGGATCACTCGTCGGTCACCGCCTGCACCCACAACCCGCTCGGCGTGAAGGGCTGCGGCGAGGCGGGCGCCATCGGATCGCCGCCGGCGCTCGTCAACGCAGTCATCGACGCGCTTCATTCGGGCGGTCACAAGGTGGCGCATATCGACATGCCGATGACGCCGTCCCGCGTCTGGGCGGCCATGAACGGTTGAGGAGAGAGACATGTACAACTTCGAATTCACCCGACCCTCGACCATCGCGGACGCCGTCTCGGCGCTGAAGGGCGACGAGGCGCAGGCGCTGGGCGGCGGCCAGACCTTGATCCCCACCATGAAACAGCGCCTCGCCTCGCCCGCCACGCTGGTCAGCCTGACCGCCATCCCCGAGATGCAGGGCGTCTGCCGCGACGGCGACACGCTGTCGATCGGTGGCGCGACGCCGCACGCGGTGGTGGCGCGCGAGGCGGCGGAGCACTTCCCCGGACTCGCCGCGCTTGCCGGTCAGATCGGCGATCCGGCGGTGCGCAACCGCGGCACGATAGGCGGATCGCTGGCCAACAACGACCCCTCGGCCTGCTATCCCTCCGCCGTCCTCGGCACCGGGGCCACGGTCAGGACCGACCGGCGCAGCATCGCCGCCGACGACTTCTTCGACGGCATGTTCGCCACCGCGCTGGAGGAAGGCGAGATCATCGTCTCGGTCGATTTCCCGATCCCCGAGAAGTCCGCCTATGCCAAGTTCGTGCAACCGGCCTCGCGCTTCGCGCTGACCGGCGCCTTCGTGGCGAAGTATGCCGATGGCGTGCGCGTGGCGATCACCGGTGCGTCCGAAGGCGGCGTCTTCCGCTGGAGCGAGGCGGAACAGGCGCTGTCGTCGAACTTCTCGGCGGACGCGATCAAGGGCCTCTCGGTCTCGGCCGACGGCATGATCGGCGACATCCACGGCTCGCCCGAGTACCGGGCGCATCTGGTGGGCGTGATGACGCGCCGCGCGGTTCAGGCGGCGCGTTGACCGACAGACGCGGATGCGAGGGGCGCTGCCCCTCGCGCTCCCCGGAGTATTTCTGAAAAGAAGAAGCGACAGTTCGATTCAAATTCGCTTCTTCTTTTTGCAAATACTCCGGGGGGGCCGAGCGCAGCGAGGCGGGGGCAGCGCCCCCTGCGACAAGGGATGTTTCATCTTGCGTGGCCATGCGCTAAGCGCCTGACATGGCCAAGCTCTACTTTCATTACTCGACCATGAACGCGGGTAAATCGACCCTGCTTCTCCAAGCGTCCTACAACTACCGCGAACGCGGGATGCAGACCTATCTTCTGACCGCCGCCATCGACGGTCGCGCGGGCAAGGGCAAGATCGGCAGCCGCATCGGATTGACCGCCAGCGCCGATCTTTTCGACGCGGACTCCGATCTCTTCGCGATGATCGGGAAACGCCTGAAACAGGGCCCCTGCGCCTGCGTCTTCGTGGACGAAGCGCAGTTCCTGACCAAGGATCAGGTCTGGCAACTGGCCCGCACCGTCGATGACCTCGACGTGCCGGTGATGTGCTATGGCCTCCGCGTCGATTTCCGGGGCGAATTGTTCCCCGGCTCCGCCGCGCTTCTGGCCTTGGCCGACGAGATGCGCGAGGCGCGCACCATCTGTTTCTGCGGCCGGAAGGCCACGATGGTCGTCCGCCAGGACGCCGACGGCAACGCGCTTCTGGAAGGCGAGCAGGTGCAGATCGGCGGGAACGAGACCTATGTCAGTCTCTGCCGCCGTCACTGGCGCGAAGCGGTGGGCGACCGTCCCGCATGACGCCCCGGGCCGGGTTCCAGATCGGCTCGCTCTTCGCCGCATACGGCGCGGCGGGCGTGTTCTGGGGCGCGCTTGCGGCCTCGCTTCCCGCGCTTCAGGCCCGCGCGGCTCTCTCCGACGCCACCCTTGGCCTCGCGCTCGGCGTCATGGCGCTGGCGGCCCTGCCGGTCATGCGCGTCTTCGGGCGCCACCTGGCCCGGATCGAGCATGTGGCCATCCCCGCCGCCATGACCGTCTTCGCTATCGGCGCGGCACTGGTGCCGCTTCTGCCGGGCCTGTCCGGGTTGCTCGTCGCCTTCGCCATCGCGGGCGGCGCCTCGGGCGCGCTGGATATCTCGCTCAACAACCGCACCGCGCGGGTCGAGCGCGACACCGGCGCGCGTCTCTTCAACCGGACCCACGCGCTCTTTCCCGCCGCCAGCCTCTGCGCCGCCGCCGTCACGGGCTGGGCGCGCGGCCAGGGCGTGCCGCTCGGGGTCATCTTCGGCGTCGTCGTCGCGTCGCTGGTCCTCGCCGCCGCGCTCGAGGCGCGCGCGGGCGGGCATGTGACCCCCGCGCCAAGGACCCATCGACCCGAGCCGGCACCGCTTCGGGGCGCGCTGCTACTCCTGGCCGTCATCGCCGCCGCCGCCGCCTTCAACGAAGCCGCCAGCCAGGGCTGGGCCGCGATCTTCGTCGAGCGGGTGCGGGACGGCACGCCCTTCCTCGCGGGCCTGGCACCGGCCGCCTATACGCTTGGCCTCTCGGCCGGCCGCCTCCTCGCCCACGCCGTCGAACACCGCATCCGCGCGATGCCGACCGTCCGCATCGCCGCCGTCGCCGCCGCCATCGGCTTCGCCGGGGTGGCTGCTGGCGGGCCTGTGCCCCTGACACTGATCGCGTTCTTCATCGCCGGCGCGGGCGTCGGTCCGGTGGAACCGGCGGTCTTCCGCGCCGTCGCCACGCGGAACGACGGCCAGGGCAGCGGCCCGGCGCTGGCCGCCGTCACATCGGTCGCCTATCTCGGCTATCTGCTCAGCCCGCCCGCGCTCGGCTTCGTCGCCGAGGGACTGGGCTTCACTGCGCTTTGGCTGACCTGCATCGCCATTGCCGCGCTGGTCTTCGCCGCCGCCTCCCGGGTCAGACGCGCCTAGCGACACCTGCCATACGTTCGCACGACACGTTGCCGACGCCGATCCGACCGCGCTCACCCGACCGGATTTGGCACCGCGCGACCCTCGGCCCAGGCGATCAGGTTGTCGACCGCCATCAGCCCCATGCCGACCCGCACCTCAAGGCAGGACGTGCCCAGATGCGGCAGCAGCGTCACGTTCTCCATCGCCTTCAGCGCCTCGGGCACCTCCGGCTCGAACTCGTAGACGTCCAGCCCCGCGCCGCCGATATGGCCCTCCCTCAAGGCCCGGATCAGCGCCGCTTCATCCACCACGTCGCCCCGCGCGATGTTGATCAGAACCGCGTGGGACGGCATCGCCGCCAACGCGGTTTCGTCAATGATGTGATGGGTTTCCGGCGTCGCGGGCACGGCCACGACCAGGATGTCGGCGGCCCGGCAGACATCCTCCAGCGTGTCCATCTGGTGCGAGGCGACACCGACGTCGTCGACCCACGACCGATTGTGAAAGACCACCTTCATGCCGAAGCCCAGCGCCGCCCGCCGCGCGATGGCCTTGCCGATCCGACCCATGCCCACGATGCCCAAGGTGCGGCCCGTCACGTGCATCCCCAACAGTTGCGTCGGATGCCACCCGGTCCAGTCCCCGGCCCGCACCATCCGCTCGCCCTCGCCCGCCCTGCGGCAGGTCATCAGGATCAGCGTCATCGCGATATCCGCGGTCGCATCGGTCACCGCGCCGGGCGTATTCGTCACCATCATGCCCCGGTCGCGGGCCGCGGCCACGTCGATGTGATTGTAGCCCACGCCGAAATTCGCCAGGATTTTCGCCCTGCAATCAGACGCTTTGCCGATCGTCTCCGCGTTCAGTGGATCGCGCAGCGTCGGCAGGATCGCGTCGAACCCCTCCAGTGCCGCGACGCTTTCTGCGACCGTCATCGGTTCGGTTTCATCCCGTACGGTCACCTCGAAATGCCCCCGCGCGGCGGCGACGACCTCCTCCGGCAACGGCCGGGTGATGAACAGCGACGGCATCAGTACATCCGCCCGCCGACCGGCACATCCTTGTCGGGGGTCAGCAACACCACCTCGCCATCCGCATCCGGCACGCCCAGGACCAGCACCTCGGACATGAACTTGCCGATCTGGCGCGGTGGAAAGTTGACCACCGCCAGGACCTTGAGGCCGGGCAAATCGTCGGTCGTGTAATGCGCCGTGATCTGGGCCGAGCTTTTCCGCTCGCCGATCTCGGGGCCGAAATCCAGGCAGAGCTTGATCGCGGGCTTCCGCGCCTCTGGGAACGGCTCGGCGCGGGTGATGCGGCCGACACGGATATCGACCTTCAGGAAATCGTCGAAAGAGATCGTCACCGGCCCAACTCCCTGCCGCGTTCGGCTGCGGCATGAACGGCGCGCTTCAGAAGCGCGGGAAAGCCCGTTTCCTCGTCCATCAGGACGTTCAGCGCCGCCTGCGTCGTGCCGCCCGGGCTAGTCACGTTGATCCTCAGTTGCGCCGGATCGTCGTCTGACGCCTCGGCCAAGGCACCCGAGCCCGACACTGTCGTCAGCGCCAGTTCCATCGCCAGATCGGCCGGCAATCCCTCGGCCGCGCCTGCCGCCGCCAGCGTCTCGATCAGATGGAAGACATAGGCCGGACCCGAGCCGGACACGGCCGTCACCGCGTCCATCTGCTCTTCCCGCTCGATGCGCACCGTCTTGCCGACAGCGCGCAAAAGCGTCTCGGCCTGCGCCATCCGCGCCTCGGCGACATGGGCGTTGCCGATCAGCGCGGTGATCCCGCGTCCGATGGCGGCAGGCGTGTTGGGCATGGCCCGGATCACCGGCGTCTCGGTGCCGAAGGCGGCCTCGAATGCCGCAATCGTGGTGCCCGCCGCGATCGACAGGACCACCGTGTCGCCACCCCCCTTCGCCGTCACCTGCGGCAGCGCATCGCCCATCATCTGCGGCTTGACCGCCACCACCATCATCGCCGGGTCCTCCGGCAGATCGGTGTTCAGATGCACGCCCCGCGACCTGACCCACTCCGACGGCGCCGGGTCGATGACCCAGACCGCCTTGGGCGAAAGACCGCCCTTCAGCCAGCCCTCCAGCATCGCGCTTCCCATTTTCCCGCACCCCAGCAGAACCAGACCGCGCGAGGTGATGTCACCGAAATCCATGGCTAAATCTCCTTCACGAGGATGCTTAAACGATCCGCCGGGACGATGCGAGACCGCGTCTCACCCCAGGTGAAAGCCCCGGAATTCCTTGACCGTTCCCAATGTCAGAAGGGTCTTCATCTGCGAGATCGACGGGATTTGCGACAGCCGTTCGCGGTACAGGCGCTCGTACGAATCCGTATTGCTGACCGCGACCCGCAGCAGGTACGCGAATTCGCCCGAGATCAGGTGGCATTCCAGAACCTCCGGCATGTCGCGGATCGCGGCCTCGAACGCCTCCATGTCGTCGCGCCGCTCGCTCATCAGCTTGACCTCGATGAAGACCTGCAACTCAAGCCCGACCGCCCGGCGATTGAGCCGTGCCGCATAGTTCTGGATGATGCCCTCGGCCTCCAGGATCTTGACCCTTCGGTGACAGGCCGACAGCGACAGCCCGACCTGCTCGGACAGCCGCGCCATCGAAATCGAGCCGTCCCGTTGCAGCACGGTAAGAATTTTCTTGTCTACGGCATCCACAGGATTTTTTCCGACCGGTTTCCAATACATTCGTATACTTTTCAGAATTTTTCCCAAAATCAAGAAAATGAGAAACCCTTTCCAATCCGTTGACGGCTAGGCTTTGCCTGCACCGCCAGAGTGCGCAAACACGGAAGGGAGACAGATATGTCCCAGACAATCGTCGTCGGCTTCGACGCGAGCGACAGCGGCAATCGCGCGCTGGACTTCGCGATCGGCGAGGCCAAGGCCAGAGGCGCCAGGCTTCTGGTCGCCCATGTTCTCGAGTGGTCTCCGTACACCTTTCTGACGCCAGAAGAGATCGAGGAGCGGCACAGGCGACGGACCGAGGAACTGTCCCGCGCCGAAACCGCGATCATCGCACCGGTCCTCGAGCGTGTCCGCGCCGGCGGGGTCGAGGCCGCGTCAGAGCTGAAATACGGCAATATCGGCGAAACGCTTTGCGCCATCGCCAAGGATCACGGCGCGTCTCAGATCGTCATCGGCCGGACCGGGCATTCCGAATTGGCCGCGCGGCTGTTCGGGTCGGTCGCGGGCACTCTCGCCCAGGCCTCGCCCGTTCCCGTGACGATCGTTCCATAAAAACCAAGGAATCAGGGATAGAATGATGTTCGCAACTCACAAGACGGCGGCCTTGACCGCCCTGGCGCTGGCAGCGTCGGCCCTGCCGGCTGCCGCCCAATCCATAGATGAACGCGTGAACGAGATCTTCGCCAGCTCCACCGGCTGGTTCGTCAGTTTCATCTTCTCGTCGTTTCCAGGCACATCCTTTCCGTGGATCGTGGGCTGGCTGGTCGTCGCGGCCACAATCTTCACCGTGTATTTCGGCCTGATCCAGTTCCGCGCCTTCCCGCACTCCATCGCGCTGGTGCGGGGCGACTATTCCGACCCGAACGATGCGGGCGAGGTCAGCCACTTCCAGGCACTCGCCACGGCGCTTTCGGGCACCGTGGGCCTTGGCAACATCGCGGGCGTCGCCGTGGCCGTCGGCATCGGCGGACCGGGCGCGACGTTCTGGATGATCCTCGCGGGCCTCATGGGCATGGCGTCCAAGTTCACCGAATGCACCCTCGGCGTGAAATACCGCAACGAGTACGAGGACGGCACCGTCTCGGGTGGCCCGATGTACTACATGACCAAGGGTTTCGAGGAACGCGGCATCCCGGCGGGCAAGTTCCTTGCGATCCTGTTCTCGGTCTTCTGTATCCTCGGCGCGCTTGGCGGCGGGAACATGTTCCAGGCCAATCAGGCGCATGCCCAGATATCGAACGTCGTCGGTGACTATCCCGGCTGGATCACGGGGCTGATCTTTGCCGCGGTGGTCTTTGCCGTGATCGTCGGCGGGATCAAGTCCATCGCCCGCGTCACCGAAAAGGTCGTGCCGTTCATGGGCCTCCTCTATGTCGGGGCGGCGTTGGTCATCATCCTGATGAACGCCGACATGATCGGCTGGGCCTTCGGTCAGATCTTCGAAGGCGCCTTCACCGGTCTCGGCGTCGCCGGCGGCTTCGTGGGCGCGCTGATTCAGGGCTTCCGCCGCGCCGCCTTCTCGAACGAGGCGGGCGTCGGTTCTGCGGCCATCGCCCACGCGGCGGTCCGCACAAAGGAGCCGATCACCGAAGGGTTCGTGTCGCTTCTGGAACCCTTCATCGACACGGTCGTGATCTGCACCATGACGGCGCTGGTCATCATCATGACCGGCCAGCTGATATCGGACCCGGCCACCCGCCTCTTCCTTCTGGACGAGGGCGGCGCGACGAACCAGACGGTCGACGGCAACAAGGGCGTGGCGCTGACCTCGGCGGCGTTCTCGTCGGCCTTCGGCTGGTTCCAGTACGTCCTCGCCATCGCGGTGATCCTGTTCGCCTTCTCGACGATGATCTCGTGGTCCTATTACGGGTTGAAGGCCTGGACCTTCCTCTTCGGCGAAGGCCAGTCCAAGGAAATCGTCTTCAAGGTGATCTTCTGCATCTTCGTCGTGATCGGCGCTTCGGCCAACCTGGGTCCGGTGATCGACTTCTCGGATGCGGCGATCTTCGCCATGGCCGTGGTCAACATCATCGCGCTCTACGTGCTGATGCCGATCGTCAAGCGTGAGCTGAACAGCTACCTGGCGCGGCTCAAGTCCGGCGAGATCAGGAAGTTCGTGTAGCGAAAACGAAAAGACCGGGCCGCCCCAGGGCGACCCGGTCCCTTCTCATCCGCCGGCCGGGGGGATGTGGCCGTTCATGCGGATGGTGGGAAACTCTCGGGCCTCAGGCCCGGCCGTAGGCCTCGGCCATGGCGATCTCCATCGCCTTCTCTGGCGCCTCATTGCCCCACGAGACCAACTGGAACGCCGGATAGAACCGCTCGGCCGACAGAACGGCGGCGCGGATCATCGTGTCGATCTGCTCGGGCCCGGCCGACTGACCGCCCGCCAGCACCAGGCCATAGCGCCAGACCATCAGCTTCTGCGCCTGCCAATAGGCAAAGGCCCCGGCCCAGCACATGTCGTTGGTGGCGTTCAGCGTCTCGTAAAGCGCGTCCAGACGCTCCTTCGGCGGCTCCATCTCGAAGGTGCAGATCAGCCGCAGCGTCTCGTCGGCCTGCGACCAGGCAAGCGTGATCGAGTAGGTGCGCCACTGCCCCTCGACCGCCATCGCGATCTGGTCGTCGCCCACGCGGTCGAAATCCCACTCGTGGTGCTCGGCCAGGTGCTCGACGATATCGATGGGGTGAAGATCTTCGGTCGTGAAGTACTGCTCGGAAAGCGACATGCGCGGCCTCATTTGATTATTCGCTGGGCAACTCTTTCGGCCACCACAGCTTGGTGCCTGCTCAAGGTCCGGTGGGTTTTCACTCGGGCCTTACGAGATATGGTGTGCGAGTTGCGACTCCCTGTAAAGCAGAAAGTTGGGGATAACCCCGGAAATCTCGCCACCGGCCGCCAAGGGGCGACGCGCATCGCGGTTCCGCGAACGGAACGTTGCGCGGCGCGGTGTGTTATGACCGCAAGATGTGCCGCGACACGAGGATGCCATTGTCCTGTTCCTGCTTCACCCGCCGCCGCTTCCTCGGAACGGCGCTGGCCGGGCCGCCCCTTCTTCTGGCGGGCTGCGACGACCCGCCCGCCCTCGTGCCCACGGAAACCGTCGAGGCGATGGGCCTCGAAGCATGGTCCGAGATCACGGCTTCGGTGCCGGTGTCGTCGGACGCGGGCCTGCGGTCGGCCCTGACCAGGGTGTCCGCGCGTCTTCTGACCGAGCTGGGACAGGCACCGGAGGACTGGGAGGCGCAGGTCTTCGCCTCGTCCGACATCAACGCCTTCGCTCTGCCCGGCCGAAAGATCGGCATCTACGAAGGCATGTTCCAGGTCATGCAGACCGAGGATCAACTGGCCGCCATCGTGGGGCACGAGATCGGACATCTGGCCGAGAATCATGCGCAGGAGCGGATCAGCGCCCAGGTCGCCACCGATACCGGCCTCAGGATCATCGCCTGGCTTCTGAACGCGGGCGAGGTGGAATATGCCGACGAGATCGGCGCTGCGCTCGGTCTCGGGGCACAGGTCGGCTTGTTGCTGCCCTACTCACGCTCGCACGAACTGGAAGCCGATGCCTTCGGCCTTCAGGCGATGGTGAACGCCGGATACGACGGACAGGAGGCGGTCACGCTCTGGCAGCGGATGGAGCAGGTGTCGGGGCCGCGCGCGCCGCAATTTCTGGCAACCCATCCCGTGCCGGAGACGCGGATCGAAGAATTGCGCGAGATGCTGGCCCGGATCGAGGCCGGCTGACATCGGCGGACCGCCTTAGCCCTTGGCTTTCTCCAGCGCGTCCAGACGCGCCTTCAGCGCCTCGTTCTCTTCCCGCGCCTTCTGGGCCATGGCGCGGACCGCGTCGAACTCCTCGCGCGTGACGAAATCGCGGTCGGCCAGCCAGCGGTCGATCATCCCCTTCATCGCCGTCTCGGCCTCGTCCTTGGCGCCCTGGGCCACGCCCATCGCGTTGGTCATAAGCTTCGAGATGTCGTCGAAAATCTTGTTCCGGGTCTGCATGGGCCACCTTTCGTCTAGGTCCCCTTCTATATGGCCGTGGAATGCGCATTCGCAAGGTTGACGCCGCCGCGGCACACTGCCACCAGATGCGCGATGCTGTTCGCGATCCCCTTTCCCGAAATCTCGCCGACGCTGGTCGAGATCCCGCTGGGTTTCACCACCCTGCCGATCCGCTGGTACGCGCTGGCCTATATCGTGGGTATCTATCTGGGCTACCGGCTGGCCCGCCGCGCACTGGCCCGACCCGGGTTGTGGAGCGCGCGCGGCGCGCCCATGTCGCCCGAGGCGCTGGACGACTTCCTGACATGGATCATCCTGGGCATCATCGTCGGCGGTCGGCTGGGCTATGTCCTGTTCTACGGCCAGGGCAGCTACTGGGAAAACCCCGCCGACATCCTGCGCGTCTGGGACGGCGGCATGTCGTTCCACGGCGGGTTCCTGGGGGTGGTGCTGGTGGGTTTGGCCTTCGCCTGGAAGAACCGCGTGCCGATCCCCGGCCTGGCCGACATCCTGGCCCTCGGCACGCCGCCCGGCCTGCTGCTGGGCCGGATCGCCAACTTCATCAACGCCGAATTGTGGGGCCGTCCCACCGACCTGCCATGG
>ERZ869936.722-NODE-722-length-28415-cov-17.359626_pt1 | contig 28415 bp, 20 predicted proteins | sample MGYA00520876_ERZ869936 | MGnify/ENA primary metagenome ERZ869936 (study PRJEB32218, sample SAMN09650985) | biofilter metagenome | isolation source: enrty point of leading RO module | place: Saudi Arabia: Thuwal, RO plant located on Red Sea | collected 2016-02-17 ... | reverse complement strand
AGACTACAAGCGAGCCAAGAAACTGAGCCGCGAATGCGGCGACAGCAACCTCCTGGGGTTCTTTGTGCCTTTGTGGTCGTCCAATTGAGCACTCGAATGCTAAACGGGCTGGCAGATTTTGCGCACTACGCTTCGATCCGCTTCCGGTCCGGAATTTCCAGCGCCGCTCGTCCGGCTTTGGCGCGGATCCAGTTGATTGCTCGCAGAACGCGTTTGCGGCGCACGATGGCCAGCTCCATTTTTCGTTTGCCGGGCAAATCCAGGAGGGTGATGCCGATCAGGATCGTCAACAACCCCTGTCCGGGGACCGCCGGAACCGACATCGCCAGACCGGCCAGCACGAGAAAGAGGCCCAAGAGGTTTTTCAGGACGCGAACCGTCCAGCGCAGGACGGGGTGCAATCCGTCCAACGCGGGCAAGCCGACTCGTCTTCGGATGAAATAATCGGCCGGCATCCGCACGAGCAGGATCGGAATCGCCACCAGCGTGCCGACGAAGGTCATGGCGGAGAGCGTCAAGATCCACGGCGTGTACGGCCTGATCGAATCCCACATCTCAGACCCCGACTTCCCGGTCGCCGGCCATGTGTGACTGTCAAAGGAGTTCGAGGGTGGGCATCGACGGCGTCTCAAGCAGTCGCCGCGCGACTTCGATCGCCGTTCGCTCGCAGACGTGCTGCAACGCGTCTCTCACCGGACTGTCGTCGGCGTAGAGATCGGCGATGCGGCCTTCGTCGCCGCGAACCCGGACCGCCGCCTCGCAGGGGATTTCGCCCAGGAACGGGACTCCGAGTTCTTCGGCTTTGGCTCTGGTTCCGCCGCGGCCGAAGATCTCGCCGCTCATGTTTTCCACCATGCCGAGCACGGGGATTTTCACCGTGTGAAACATGCTGATCGCTTTGATGGCGTCGAGCAGCGCGACTTCCTGCGGAGTGCACACGACGACCGCCCCGGCCGCCTGCACCATTTGCGAGAGAGACAGGGCCACGTCGCCGGTTCCGGGCGGCATGTCGATCACGAGGTAATCGAGTTCGCCCCAATCGGTGTGCTGGAGGAACAGCGTCAATTGCTTGTGCAGCATCGGACCCCGCCACACAACCGCCTGATCCTTCTCGATCTGAAATCCGATTGACAGCAGTTTGACGCCGTCGGCCTCGATCGGCTCGATCCGCGGCAGCACCTGTCCCTCGGGCGTGGTGACTTCCCGCGCGGTCAGTTGTCCGGACGCTCCCATCAGGTGCGGAATGCTCGGTCCGTAGACGTCGGCGTCGAGCAGTCCGACCCTCGTCCCCGCCCGCTTCAACCCACAGGCGATTGCAGCGGAGACCGTGCTCTTTCCCACGCCTCCCTTGCCGCTGCCGACGGCAATGATGTTCTTGACGCTGAGCCCGATCTTCCCGCCCGACTCCTTTCCCCGGACGCGGCTCGAGAAATCAACTTCCACCGACTCCGCTTCGGTGAGTTTCGAGGAAACGGCCTCGGTGATCCGCTCCCGGCCGGGGTAGGCCGGCGTCGGCAGCAAGATGCTCACCCGAACTGCTCCGCCGTCCACGGCCACCGCTTCGATCATTCCCAGATCGGCCAGCGGACGCCCGATTTCCGGATCCTCAACGTCCGCGAGAGCCTCACGCACCTGTGCCTCAGTCATCATCGAATTCACCATCGTCGCTGGAAAACAGTCTTTGCAGGAGTCAGCAGCTTCGGTCGCGCCAGCCTGTCCGGTCGAGCAACCGCCGACAAACGTCCGCCAGGCGCATTGTGGAAAGCGGCTCGACCAGGACAAGGTCCGCGCCGATCTCCCACAAGGGCCACGTGTACTCCGCCATCGCTTCCGGAATGACCAACACGATCATGGTGGCAGAAGAAGGATTTCGCAATCGCTCGATCGCTCTGACCGCGGCATTCGCTCCGGCTGCGACGTCCAGAATCACGAGATCGCCCCGCGAGCCGTCGCCCAGCCGATCCGGGGAAACCGGCCCTCGCACCGCCGTCTGCGACCCGAAAAACTCGTGTTGCAATGCGGCAGCGCGCTGGACGCCCTCTCCCGCGACCAGCACGGTTCGGGTGATGGTCCGTCCGGGTTCACGCGGCCGATACGGTCGATCGGGTGCGTCCGTTCCTTCCATGAGGTTGGTTCCGGCGTTCCGGCAGGAAGCGAGCAACAAAAAAACGCCGGAGGCGTGTACCTCCGACGTCGTTGGTTCTTGTCCGAGTCCGGCCCGCAATATCGAGACGCGGCCTCGAACCGACGAGCACGATTAGTCGTCGTCGTCGTCGTCGTCGTCTCCGCAGCAAGGATCGCAGCAGGGCTGGCAGCAAGGCTCGCAGCACGGAGTGCAGCAAGAGTCATGGCCATGACCCGCTTTCGCCGGAATCGCAAAACCGGCGGCGGCGACCGAGAACATTCCCAACGCCAACAGTGTGAAAAACTTTCGACTCACGGGGCTTTCTCCTGGTGTCTAGGGCAGCCTGACATTGAACTTCCCTGCGACCATCGTTATTCCGGTGCGGTGATGACTCGACCGACGAGCATCATCCGGGAAAGCACATTCAAATGTGCACCCGAGGGAAGACACAAAGGATACGTAATGTGTATGATAGGGCCGCGCGCACCCGTTGCAAGCGTCCCAAAGGGTCTCGCCCGAAAAGTTCTCCGCCTCCGATTTTCCTGCCTCGACCGCCGAAATTCCACATGTCGCCCACTAACCAACCCTCCACGACCGGTTCCGCCGACGCCCACAACGACGCGAGTTCCCCCAGGCTGCCGTTTACGCAGCGACTGTTCACGCCCGTCGACATCGGGTTGCTGGTGGTCTACCGGATTGCCTTCGGCGGCTGCATGCTGTTCGAAGTCTACCGGTACTTCAGCCACGGCTGGATCGAGCGGAAGTTCATCAACCCGCAGTTCTATTTCACGTACTACGGCTTCTCCTGGGTGAAACCGCTGCCCGGCGACTGGATGTACGTCGTGTTCGGAGTCCTCGGTCTGTGCGCCGCGCTGATCATGATCGGTTTCCTCTACCGGATTGCCGCGACCGTGTTTTTTCTCGGTTTCGCCTACACCTTTCTGATCGATCAGGCGAATTACCTCAATCACTTCTACCTGATCACTCTCCTCAGCCTGATCGGCATCTTTCTGCCGCTGAATCGCGCCTGGTCGGTCGATGCGATGATCTGGCCGAAGATCCGCACCGAGGCAGTCCCGGCGTGGACGCTGTGGCTGCTGCGGTTTCAGGTCGGCGTCGCGTACTTCTTCGGAGGAGTGGCCAAGTTGAACCCCGACTGGCTCGCCGGCGTCCCGATGCAGATCATGATGCTCAAGTCGCGGGCGTTCCCGTTGCTGCAACAATACTTCGACCAGGATTGGGCCGTTTACATGTATGCCTACGGCGGGTTGCTGTTCGATCTGCTGATTGTGCCGGCGCTGCTCTGGCGGCGGACGCGGATTCCCGCCTATCTCGTCACCGTCCTGTTTCACGCGTCGAACGCGAGGATGTTTCAGATCGGCATCTTTCCGCTGGTGATGGTGGCGGCTTCGATGCTGTTCTTCCCGCCCGACTGGCTCCGGGCGGAAAATGCCGATCCGCCTGCCGATCCCGCTCCCCGTCGCCGGCTGACCTTCGGACAACGCGGGATCGTCGCCGCCCTCTCGATTTTCGTTGCCTTCCAGGTGCTCATGCCGTTCCGTCACTGGCTTTACCCGGGCGATGTCAGTTGGAATGAAGAAGGGCACCGTTTCGCGTGGCACATGAAGCTCAGGACCAAACAATCGACGGCCGTGTTTCACGCGTACGAGGAGGACGGCACGAAAATCATCGGCGTCCCGCAACCCGCCGACGTGCTGATTGCGCGTCAGCAGAGAAAAATGCCCGACCGTCCCGACATGGTGCTGCAGTTCGCCCATTACCTCGCCGACCGTCTCGAGCGCGAGGGGCACACCGGCGTCCGCGTCACGGCAGACGTGGTCGCCTCGCTCAACGCGCGAGAACCGCAGGCCCTTATTGATCCGAACGCCGACCTCGCCGCACAGCCGCGAAACCTCATGCCGGCCGATTGGATCCTGCCCCTCCGCGAACCGCTCCCCTCGCTCGCCGAAGTCCGGCACAAATTCGCCGAGCAGATGGCCGCCGCCGGCCCCAACCGGTTCTCCGACCCCGATCTGATCGACGGCGACGATTCCCTCGAAGAGTAACCCGCAGCCAACCCGTCCGCTTCATCCGCCAACCCCGGCGCTTTCGCAACATTCCGGACAGGTCGACAAATCCCGATTCCTTGCGCGGCAAACAAACGGCATCCGCGCTTTGCGCAACTGTGGCTCATTGATCGCGCCCGAGCGAACGATCACAATCGAGAGGGGGACTCCACTCAGGGCCCCACTCAATTCGCACCACGAGGTCGCCCGCAGTGAGTCACCGCTTCGAGGGGAAGGTCGCAGTCGTCACCGGAGTCGGAGAGCGCGGAATCGGCGCCGCGATTGCCGAGCGCCTGGCCGAAGAGGGGGCGTCGCTGGCTCTGTTGTGGAAGGAGCCGCCCGGCCGCGTTCTGAACCGGCTGAAGAAACGCGGGGTCGCCTGTCTCGATGTCGAGTGCGACGTCACCGCACAGGCCGACGTGAACCGTGCCGTCGACTCTTGCATGTCCGAATTCGGACAGATCGACGTGCTGGTCAACAACGCCGGGGTCGAGGCGGCCGCTCTGATCGAGGATCTCTCGGACGATCTGTGGGAACGCGCCGTGGCGGTCAATCTGACGGGCGCCATGAGGATGGCGCGGGCCGTTTTCCCGCTGCTCCCGGAAAACGAGGGGGTGATGGTCAATATCGCCTCCGCGCTCGGTCTCGGGGGGGGCGGCACGTTTTCCGCCTATAGCGCGAGCAAGGCCGGATTGATCGGAATGACTCAGTCGCTTGCCGCAGAGTGGGCGCCCCGGGGAATTCGCGCCGTGTGCGTCGCTCCGGCGCTCGTCCACACGCCGATGCTGCACAAGCACATCGACCGTCAGACGCCCGAAATCGTAAGGCAGATCGAAGCGTGTCACCCGCTGGGAGTCGGCGCTCCGCAGGACGTCGCCTCCGCCGTGGCGTTTCTGGCATCGACCGACGCGCGCTGGATCACCGGCGTCACATTGCCGCTCGGCTGGCTCCCCGCCTTTCCGCTGCCGGGAGAACCGTTCCAGCAGGTCAGTCAGAGTCTCAACCGCCCGGCCGACCATCGCACGCAAGACGCGCCCGAAAAGCCCGTCTCACAGCCGGCGAAGGTCACCGGTTCCCACTGACTGGGCGACCGGGCGCGCGGTGCGGATCGTAACGGCCGCCGCAACAAAACCGGCCAATGCTTACGCGTCCGCCGTCTGGGCGTCCTGTCCGCTGTCAGCGGCCTTCGCCGGCTCATCGGTGGGGGCGTCACCGGGCTTCGACTCTTCTTCGTCGTACCCGGCGCCTGCCGACTCGATCGACTTCCAGTGGTAGAGCGTCAGCAGCGTTCGCAGGAGGTCGCCGCCCATGATGAGGGAGACGACTCCGGCGGCAATCACGTACGGAATGTACGAGACTTCGCCGATCAGGTGGGCCGAGCCGAGCGCGGCGGTCAAACCGATCGAGATCGTCGTGAGGACCGCCTTGACCTGGATCACGGTCCGCAGCTTCTTCGACTCGTGCTTGGCGACTGCTGTGCGGGCAGAGATGTTCGCCAGTTCCCGAAACGAATCGAGATGGGCGCGCAGCGACTCCTTCTCTTCGGGTCCGACCGATCTGGCCAGCACCGACTCCGCATCGACGGCAGCCGCGATCGCCTGATTGGTCGCCGTGGCTGCTCTGGCGGCGTCCTCACCGGCGGCCGATACGCCGTTCCTTCGCAGAAGTTTCTCCATGTACTCCGCGATCGGGTCGCTCTCGCGGGACGATTCGACCGTTTCGGTCGATCCATCTGCGTGCGGTTGCTCACCACCATCCGCCGATCCGTCCGGTTCCGCTTCCTGGACGCCGGCGTCGATCGATTCAGACTCGTCATCTGCATCGCGTTCTTCTTCCGCAACAGTTGCGTCCTGTTCGACGACCGTGTCGTGAGCCGTCAGAGGGGCGGAGTCGCCGGTCTCTTCGCTCTCCTCAGATTCCGTTTCCGTCATCCGAACGAGGTCGGCCCGTGCCAGCAGTTCCGAAAGGCTGCTGGCTTTGGAAGCTGACGCATCCTGGTGGCTGTGTTCGCCGGCAGCGCCGGCGAGTTCCGGGTCGGCGTCCGCCGCGTGTTCGTCGACGGAAGATTCCGGCGCAGCATCACTCTCGGCGGCGTGAGTCGCGGTGCGGCCGGCGGTAACGCCGATGCCGAACATCTCGGCAAGCTTGGATCGGAGTTCCTCCGGCCGGGCCGGGAAATTCTCAGCCGGTGTCTCCCCAGATTCCGCAGGGGCCGCAGAGAAGATGAGACCGGATTCCTCATTCGGAGACTCGACTTCATCCGCGGCGTCGATTGTTGCGGCGGCGGTTTCTGCGTCGTGCTCATCTTCCGGCAATTCCCAGACGGCGTCGGTTTCGGAATCGATCGACTCTTCGGTCATGCGCGACAGGACCGACGCCAGATCGACGGGAGAATCGCCTGGGGTGGGCGCGGCAGTGAAGTCTGCAGAATCCGGTTCGGCGGGAGAGTGCTCGGCGGCCTCGTCGTCGGTCGCAGCAGTCTGTTCATCGACCGGCTCATCTGAGGTAGGTTCCGGCGGGGAGACGTCGTCTTGTTGCGGCGCGACCGCAGACAGTTCACTCAACTGACGCCGCACTTCATTCCGCTCGGCCTCGAGTGACTCGCGTTCCGCCTGCAATTCAGCGCGCTCCAGTTCCAGTTGGTCCCACTTCAACCGCGCCGATTCTGTTCCCTCGCGGCCCGCGGCCTGTTCGGCGGACCAGGCGACGCGTTCCTCTTCGAGATGCGTCCGCTCCAACTCGAGCGATTGGTACTTCTCGTCCAGTACGGCTCTGTCGCGGATCAACTCCTCCCGCGCGACTTCCAGCGACTCGCGGTCTTCCGCCAGTCGGCGCAACTCCTCCGCGACGCGCTCCCCGTCGTCGTCCGCGGAGTCCTCCGCTACATGGTTTCCCGTGTCGATATCGGCACGCTCCGCCTGCTCTCGTTCCGCCGTTGCGAGGCGGACCTCCCGCTCTTCCAGTTCCGCCGCGCGCGCGGCCAGTTCTTCGCGTTCCCCGGCGATCTCACGACGAACCTGCTCCAGTTCAGCGCGGTCCGACTCAAGCGCAGCGTTCCCGGCCTCGAGTTCGGCCCGGGACTGTTCGAGTTGGCGCCGGGATTCCTCGAGTTCCGCAAGCGATGCGTCGTAATCGGTTTGGCGTTGATTCAGTTCGTCCTGCAAAGCGGCGAGATTCGCGCGCTCGGCAGCGAAGTGTTGTTCCTGTTTGGCCGAGGACTCGGCGGCGCGCTTCGCCTGCGACTCGGCTGCTTCACGTTCTTCGGCGACCTGGCGGGCCTGTTCGTCCAACTCGCGTTGGCGGCGCATGATTTCGGCTCGCTCATCGTCCAGAGAGGCGCGATGACCCGCCAGCGACCGTTCACGCTCGGCGAATTCGACGCGTCGGCCGTCGAGTTCCCTTCTCACCGCGTCAAGTTCCAGCCGCGTCGCATGCAGCTTCTCCTCCTGCCGCAGGATCTCCTGATGTTGCTCATCAACGGCCCGTCTCTCAGCGGCGATCTGCTCGCGGGCGGTCTCGATTTCGGCACGGTGCGCTCTGAGGTCGGCGCGCTCCCGAGAGAGTTCGGTCCGTTCCCGGTAGACGGCCTCTTCCCATTCGGGGCTGCCGACGCGCGTGACGGCGATTTCGTCCCACCTGCACCGGACCTCGGCCTCACGCGCGGTCAACTCACGCTCCCGGCTGTCCAGGGTCTCGGCCAGCCGCGCCAGATAGGCCCGTTGAGTTTCGACCGCGGCGTCTGGGGCGGTGCCAGTTTCCTGCAACACCTGAGTCGCCGACGCCTTGCTCGCTTGCTCACTGAAGGAAAATTCTGATTCGGGTGCAGGGGGCGGCGCGTGCTCGACTTGAGCCTGATGATGCTCCAGTTCATCGGCCGTCGCCTCGAGACTCGCGGTCAGCTCATTTCGAGCTTCGACCTCTTCGATCAGTGTCTCGACGTCGTCGCCGGCCTGTGATGCCACGGCCGACACCGAAGCCGGCACGTTGCGGTGCAGGGGTTCACTCGGAAACGGCTCTCGAATTCGGAATTCGACAGGGCCCACGATCAAACGATCTCCGGTGCGGAGCCGGCCGTCTCGAACGACCCCGTCGTTGATCCAGGTCAGCGGCGACTCGGCCCTGACGCGGGTCCGGTTGTCACCGACGATGATGCGGCAGTGCCGTTCTGCGACTCCTGAGGCGGCCACGACGACGTCGCAGTCCGGCCCCGACCCGATGACGTGCTCTCCCGGAGCGAGCCGGCACGGCGGCAGTTTGAGCGATTCCGCGACCGGCTGCAGGACGACGCCGGCACAGGGGGGAGCCGAAGTCTCCGTGGGGGCGTCGGCGGAAGTTAACGTCAACTGACTCATGGATGGACATCCTCGCGAATGCGATACGGGCGAAACGCCGACGGGTTGTGCCCGCAGTCAACGCACATCGGGTCCATGGCATATACCTCACGCCAGGGGACCATCAAAACCGGACCTTCCGCACGGCCGAAAAATAGGGTGAACTCTCGCCACAGACCCCACAGAGACAGGGCGACGGGTGTTTCCTGATCCCTGCGAGCTGCGCCGCGCGGAAGGACCGCCGCAAGCCTCCCACCCCGAATAATCGCGGAGGTCGTTTCCTGTGAAAGAAGGCGCATCGTTTCGATTGTGCGGCGATGCCGGGCTGCACGACGGTTTTTCAGAGGCGACCCGACTCCCGAACTCTTGAAGCGGGCCGCGCCATTTGGCACTCTGGGGGCTGGAAAACGCGTGTTGTCTTCCCGAAACCCCTCTGCGGACCCGTCGATGGATCATCCATCCCCGACTCCAACGAACGCGCCGGCCCGAAGCCGCAACAGCGGGGGCGATCAACGAACGGCGTCGAACGGACGCCATCCGGGGCCTGGATCGGGGCCAGCCGGAGAGTCTTCCGTAACGATTTCCAGCTCCCGCAGCGTGTCGCTGGAACGGCGTCTGCTGGCCAGAATGTTGCGGCACATCGGCAGCCCGCCGGTCTCGATCGTGCTGTGGGACGGCAGCGAAGTCTCGGCGAGCGATGCGGCGCCGGAGTTTCGGGTCTCCATCGCCGACCGCATGACTCTCTGGCGCGTCGCCTGCGACCCGCTGGCGCAATTCGGGGAGGGTTACTCGCGCGGGGCGATCCAGGTCGACGGAGACTTCGTCGAATTCCTGCGGATGATGATGTATCCGCTGGCCGGCCCGCGCTTCGGAGTGCGGCGCCGCGCGCGAAACGCCTTCCGGTGGCACGGGCCGAAGGGCATGACGCTGGCGGGCTCGCGGGAGAACATTTATCGGCATTACGACATCGGCAATCCGTTTTACAAGCTGTGGCTTGACGAACGGATGCTCTACACCTGCGCGTATTTTCGCGAAATCGAGATGTCGCTCGAGGACGCGCAGATCGCGAAGATGGACCACATCTGCCGGAAGCTGCAACTCAAGCCGGGAGAGACGGTGATCGAGGCCGGTTGCGGGTGGGGCGGGTTCGCTTTGCACATGGCGGCGCATTACGGCGTGACCGTGCGCGCGTTCAACATTTCGCGCGAGCAGATCCTCTATGCGCGGGAATCGGCTCGACTGGCCGGTCTGGAAGACCGCGTGGAGTTCGTCGAAGAGGACTGGCGGGAGATCACCGGCCAGTGCGACGCTTTCGTTTCCGTGGGCATGCTGGAGCACGTGGGCATCGAACATTTTCGGCGACTGGGGAAGGTCATCGACCGCTGCCTCACTCCGGAAGGGCGGGGGTTGATTCACAGCATCGGCCGCAACTATCCCGAACCGCTGAACCCGTGGATCGAACGGCATATCTTCCCCGGGGCGGAACCCCCGGCGCTGAGCGAGATGATGGACATTTTCGAGCATCGCAACTTCAGCGTGCTCGACCTCGAGAACATCCGCCTGCATTACGCGGTCACGCTAGAACATTGGCTGGCGCGCTTCGATGAAAACGTCGACGAAGTGCGCGACATGTTTGATGAGCCGTTCGTCCGCATGTGGCGGCTGTACCTCGCTTCCTCGATGGTGGCGTTTGAGTGCGGTTTGCTGCAGCTCTTCCAGGTCGTCTTCGCTCCCGGTCGATCCAACAACATTCCGTGGACGCGGGACTACATGTACAGCGGTGATCAAACGAAGGAGTTCGGCGCCGTATGGCGCGGCCGCAACGGAAAGCATTCCCGTGACGCGATGTGACGCGCTCATCGTCGGCGGAGGGCCGGCGGGCTCCACCTGCGCAGAGCGACTTGGCCGCTCGGGCCTCGACGTGCTCATTCTCGACCGCAAGAGCTTTCCCCGCGACAAGACCTGCGCGGGGTGGGTCACGCCGCAGGTGATGAGCACGCTCGAAGTCGACCTGGGCGACTACGCCGACGGCCGGACGTTGCAGCCGATTACCGGTTTCCTGACCGGATTGATCGGACGCGAGACGGTTGAAAACCACTACGACGGCCCGGTCAGTTACGGGATCCGCCGCTGTGAGTTCGACCATTACCTCCTGCAGCGATGCGGTGCTGCGACGAGGCTCGGCGTTCCGCTGAAGTCGATGGAACGGACTCAGGATGGCTGGGTCGTCAACGAGGAGATTCAGGCGCCGCTGGTCATCGGGGCGGGGGGACATTTCTGTCCGGTCGCTCGAAAACTGGGTGCGCGATCACTCGAGCGGGCGTCGGTCGTGGCGGCTCAGGAGATCGAGTTCGAAGCGTCGGCTGCCGATCTGGAACTCGGAACAGCCCGGCCCGAGATCCCGGAGCTGTACTTCTGCCCGGATCTGAAGGGCTACGGCTGGTGCTTTCGCAAAGAGCGATTTCTCAACATCGGCCTCGGGCGGGTCGACTCGCAGAATCTCTCGGACCACGTCGCGGAGTTTTGCGAGTTTCTCAAGGACCGGGGAACGATCGGCTGCGAGATCCCGGTGCGGTTCCACGGGCACGCCTATCAACTGTATGAGCGCGTGGAACCGAGACTGGTCGACGAAGGAGTGCTGCTGATCGGAGACGCGGCGGGACTGGCGTATCCGCAGAGCGGGGAGGGAATTCGACCGGCGGTCGAGTCGGGCATTCTGGCGGCGGAGACGATTGTTCGCGCGAATGGCGACTATGCGGAACAGCGACTGAAGCCGTATGCACGGCTGGTCCGCGAGCGGTTCGGGAAGCCTCGGTCGAATGCGGCCTCCGGCTGGCTGCCTGCCAGTTGGCTGCAGCTCATTGCGTCGCGATTGCTGGTCAACCGGTCGTTCGCCCGCAAGGTGGTGATCGACCGCTGGTTCCTGCACACTCAGCAACCGAACCTGCAGGCGTAGTGCCCTGCCAGGGCTGTTTCCTGGGGTTGGCCGGACTGCGAATTCGCACGAAACCCTGCGGGATTCGTGCTCCCGTGAGAACCCCTCAACCCCAGGAATCTGAATTGACGGACCAGTCGATCGCTCGTGCGGAGGTTACGGAGCGGGCGGCGGCGGAGGGGGTTGAAGACCTCCGCCGAAGTCCTGTTCGACTTCGATGCCGGCCGAGATCGCATCGTATTCGCTGAGAGCCCGCTTCATCTTGTACAGTTTTTCTTCGGGGCCGGCCGGGAAGAACTGCACGTCGTCCCGAAGGTATGTGGCCGACGGCAGAGTCTGACCGTTGATCGTCGTCTGGCAGCCGGACGCGGCGCCGGAAATGAGCAGTGCGCCCAACAAGAGGCACTGTGGCGATTTGAAGAGTCCAGAGAGTTTCATGTCGCTGCTCTCAGCTCGTGAATGAGCGGTTTGCTGTCCGGCAGGTTCCGCCGCAACCGCAGCCGCGCTGGCCGTGATGTGCGGTCCTGTTCCCCAAGATCGTCTTTCCGCACCGAAACCTTCAACAGAATCGGCAGCATTCGCAAACTCGCCGCAATCGTTTCACGTGAAACGGTCAGTCGCACAACGCGACGCCGCACCATTCACAGGCCGGGAACTTCCCGGATTTCCCAGCCGTCCCGGTTTGGCAGCGTTTCAGAGGGACTCCAGCGACTCGATTCCGATCCTGGGGGGCAGCTCTCTACAATCCGACGCGCAGATCATGCCGAAACTCACGCTCACGCCCCGACACCGATACCTGGCGCGGTTTCACCCGAAGCGGGTGCCGCACATGTTTGCGGACGTGCTGATCCTCGGGGCCGGGATCGCCGGCGTGCGGGCGGCGCTGGAGGTTGATCCCTCGCTCCGCGTGGTCGTGGTCACCAAGGACCGGATCGACCTGTCGAACAGCGCGTGGGCGCAAGGGGGGATCGCCGGCGTGCTCGACCCGTCGGACCGGATCGAGGACCACGCGGCCGATACGATCAGCACGGGCGCCGGATTGTGCGATGAAGCCATTGTGAGCGCGGTGGTGGAAGCGGCCCCGCAACTGATCCGCGAGCTGGAATCGTACGGGGCGATCTTCGACCAGATCGACGGGCACATCGCGCTCACCATGGAGGGGGGACACAGTCACCCACGGGTTGCACACGCACTGGGCGATGCGACCGGCAAGGAGGTGATGCGGGCCCTGATCAACACGATCCGCGGCGTGGAAACGGTAGAGATCTGGGAACAGACGTTCACAATCGACCTGCTGACCTGCGAGGGAGCGTGCCGCGGGGCCCTGGTGTGGAACGCCGACCACGGCAAGACGTTCGTGTGGGCCAAGCAGACGATTCTGGCGACCGGCGGGGCGGGGCGATTGTACAGGGAGACGACCAATCCCGACATCGCCACGGCGGACGGCCATGCGGCTGCGTTTCGCGCCGGGGCCGAACTGCGCGACATGGAGATGATGCAGTTCCATCCCACCGTGCTCTACATCGCGGGAAGTTCACGGCATCTGATCAGCGAGGCGGTGCGGGGGGAGGGGGCGCATCTGGTCGACTCGACCGGGCACCGGTTCATGGGGGACTACGACGAACGGCTGGAGCTTGCGCCGCGCGACGTCGTAAGCCGAGCGATTACGAGCCGGATGGAAGAGACGCGGCATCCGTGCGTCTACCTGGATCTGCGGCATATCGACCGGGAGAAGGTCTCGCACCGGTTTCCCAACATCGGTCAGGTGTGCCGCGAATTCGGTCTCGACCTGGCGCACGATCTGATCCCGGTCCGTCCGGGCGCGCATTACATGATCGGCGGATTGACGATCGACGACAAAGGCCGCACGACGCTGCCGGGACTGTGGGCGGCCGGGGAAGCGACCTCCAGCGGGCTGCACGGGGCGAACCGGCTGGCCTCCAACAGCCTGCTGGAAGGCCTGTACTTCGGTCGTTTTTGCGGGCTGCATGCCTCGGAAGACGCCGTGAGCGTCGGCGACGAGTATCAGATTCTGCCGCTCGAGTCGGCGTGGGAAGAGGCCGGGGCGGAGGACGACGAACTCAATCTGTCGGACCTGCAGAACTCGCTGTCGAGCATCATGTGGCGCAACGTCGGCATCCGCCGGGACGCGCAGGGTCTGCAACAGGCGGCGCGGCAGGTCGACTTCTGGGACCGTTACGTCTCTTCGCGGGAATTTGACTCGGTGGAGGGCTGGGAGTTGCAGAACATGCTGCTCACTGCACGGTTGATGATCGCCTCAGCGGATCAGAGAACGGAGTCCCGCGGCGTGCACTATCGCAGTGACTTTCCGGAGATGGACGCAGATCAGGCTGCTCATGTGAGCATTGTGTCGGCGGATGCTGAGTGATTGAGGGGCATTGAAGGGCGCGAGGCGAATCTCGACCGTGGCGTGTTCGCACTGCCGGAAAAGCCGGCAGTGGCGCGTGTCGACTGACGCCGAGAAGTCCATTGCAGGTACGAAACGGTTTTTTAGGGACGATTGCTGACCGATGAAACTGAACGATCGAGGGCCTGTGCCGCAGCGAATTCTTTCGATTTCCGGTTTGCGGGGGGTTGTGGGCAACGGGCTTGATCCGGAGTACGTCACTCGCTTCGCCGCGGCGCTCGGCACGATGTACGAGGGCGGGACCGTGGTTGTTTCGCGGGACGGACGGCAGACGGGAGTGATGGTCAAGCAGGCGGTGCTGGCTGGACTGGCGGCGACGGGGTGCAACGTGCTGGATGCGGATATTGCAACGACTCCGACATGCGGGGTTCTCGTCAAGCATCACGGCGCGGCCGGCGGAGTGCAGATCACGGCCAGTCACAACCCGGTGGAGTGGAACGGGCTGAAGCCGTTTTCGCCCCGAGGTTCCGTCTTCGATGCAGCGCTCGGCCGGCGACTGATTGATCTTCTCGAGAGCGGAGCGTTTGACTATCGGGCGTGGGACGGGATCGGTTCGATCCGTTCACTGGACGATCCCGCCGGGCCGCACATCGAACGGGTGCTTTCACTGGTTGACGCCGAGGCGATCAAGCGCGGCGGCTTCAGGGTGGTGCTGGACTGCAACCACGGTTCGGGGGCCGTCGCGACGCCGCGTCTGCTGGAACTGCTCGGTTGCGAAGTGACCGTGCTGGGTGGGACGCCTGACGGCCGGTTTGCGCACACGCCGGAGCCTTTGGAAGAGAACCTGAGCGGGTTGTGCGAGGCAGTGCGGGAGCAGGGGGCGGACGTCGGGTTTGCGCAGGATCCGGACGCCGACCGGTTGGCGATCGTGGACGAAACAGGCCGGTACATCGGCGAGGAACTGACGCTCGCGCTGTGCGCCGACTATGTTCTGCCGCAACGGCCGGGGCCGTTTGTCGTCAACGGGTCGACGAGCCGGGTGAATCAGGACATCGCGGAAAGGCACGGCTGCGCGTTTCATCGCAGCCATGTGGGGGAAGCGAACGTGGTGGCGAAGATGGATGAAGTGGGGGCGACTCTCGGCGGCGAGGGGAACGGGGGAGTGATTGAACCGCAGGTCGGTTACGTCCGCGACAGCTTCGTTTCGATGGCCTACGTGTTGGCGGGCCTAACGGAGAAGGGGCGGACTCTGTCCCAATGGGTCGCCGAATTGCCGGCCTATGCGATCGTCAAACAGAAGATCGCGTGTCCGCGTGAAAAGGTGGACGCGGCTTGTGCGGCACTCAAGGGTGCATACGAAGACGCTCAGGCTGCCGAAGGGGACGGCCTGCGGCTCGACTGGCCCGACCGGTGGGTGCAGGTGCGTGCGAGCAATACGGAGCCTGTGCTGCGGGTGATTGCCGAGGCGCCGGATGAAGCAATCGCGAGAGGACTGTGCGCGAACGCGATTGGACTGGTCGAACAGGCGGTGGGGTAAGTGGTGCGGATTGCGTCGTGCGGGAGTAAGCGCTCCCCTGCGGGTCGCGGCTAGACAGTGTGTTTGAAATCGAGCATACAGGACGCTGCGGATCGTGTGGCGATGGTTGGAAGCAAGTCAACGGTGGGGAACGATGGTGTTCAGTTCGAGGATTTCGGGTTGCATGGTCTCGGTTTCGAGCAGGGCGACGGTGGGGTTGCGATAGGTCCAGCCGCTGGTTTCGCCGGGGTTGATCCAGAGGCGGCCCTGGTCGTCGCGGCGGAGGCTTGGTTTGTGGGTGTGGCCGCAGATGGCGACGTCGAACGGTTGGTCAAAGCCGCGGAGTTGGCGCTCCATGTGGACGATGACGGCGCGGGTGCCGTCCTGCAGTTGATACAGGGCCGGGGCCTCCTGCAGTTCCCCGACGATCGAGAAGCCGGCGAGAAGCCCGGGCTTGTTGCCTTCGTTGTCGCCGAAGCACCCGAAGAAGGGGCAGTTGAGCCTTCGCAACGGAGGCACGGCGAATGTGGAAACGAGATCGCCGGCGAACAGGACGCAGTCGCAGTTGCGATTGTTGAACAGTTCGACCACCTTGCGGAGGTTGTCGAGGTGGTCGTGGACGTCTGCGAAGATTCCGACGCGCATGTGGTTGAACTTGGGGGCGTGTGGTTGATCGGTGGGGCCCACCGGTTGCAACCGGTGGGCGTTGGGGCGGCGATCTGTGAGGGGCGTAAAGGGGCGGTGGGGTAAGGATACCGGTTGGCGGGGGGGCTTCGCTACAATCGCGGGTTTATCGGATCGTGCGAAGCGGCAAGCCGGGTGGGGGCGAACGGCGAACTTCATTTCTGGAATCAGGTTCATGAAATTTCAGACCCGTTGTGTGCGGACCGGGGTCGACAAGGACTCCTCGTACAACAGCGTTATCACGCCGATTTACCCGACATCGACGTTTTACTGGGACGACCTCGAGTCGAACCGCGGTTACGACTACACGCGGAGCGGCAATCCGACGCGGGCGGCGCTGGAGGAGAATATCGCCTCACTGGAGGGGGGTGAGGCGTGCCGGGCGACGTCGACCGGGATGTCGGCGATTACAGCGGTGATGCATCTGTTCCAGCCGGGCGATCACATCATTGCGGGGCACGATATTTACGGCGGGACGTTCCGACTGTTCCACGATGTGTATTCGTCATGGGGGCTGAAGTTCTCCTTCGTGGACATGGGCGATGCGGCCAGGCTGCGCGAGGCCCTCACTCCTCAAACGAAGGCGATCTGGATTGAAACGCCGAGCAATCCGCTGCTGCGCGTGGTGGACATTGCGGAGATTGCGGAGATTGCGCGTGAGGCGGGGGCGATTACCGTGGCGGACAATACGTTCATGTCGCCGTACCTGCAGCGGCCGATGGAGCACGGCGTCGACATCGTGATGCACTCGACGACGAAGTATCTGAATGGGCACTCGGACGTCGTGGGGGGCTGCATCGTGACGCGCGCCCCGGAGCATTCCGAAAGGATCGGGTACATCGTCAATGCACTGGGCGTTGCTTGTTCCCCGTTCGACGCGTGGCTTGTACTGCGCGGCTTGAAAACTCTGGGACCGCGGATGGAGGCTCACCAGCGGGGCGCGATGGCGCTGGCGGAAACGCTGGCGGCGCACCCCAGTGTAGAGCATGTGTACTATCCTGGGCTGCCGTCGCATCCGCAGCATGAGCTGGCGCGTCGACAGCAGGACGGTTTCGGCGCGATGCTCAGTTTTGATGTTGCGGGAGGGCGGGCTGAAGCCGAGCGCGTGCTGTATGGAGTGAAATTGTTCTATCTGGCGGAGTCGCTGGGAGGCGTGGAGTCGCTGGTGTCGTACCCGGAGACAATGAGCCACGCCTCGATGACTCTGGAGGCGCGACGAAACGCCGGCATTACGGAGAAGACGATCCGCATCTCGGTGGGGATCGAGGATCCGGAGGATCTTGTCGCGGACCTGCGAGAGGCGCTTGATCGCTGCAGAACCTGAACCGTGTCGCATCATGTCTGAAGAAACCGGCAATCAACCGGACACCGCTCACGCCGACGTGGCCATCGTGTGCGCGTTGCCGCTCGAAATGGCAGAGTTCGTGCGGAAGCTGGACCGGGTGAAGAGGTACACGGGGGGCTCGTTCACGTTCCGCGGAGGCGTGTTGAAGGATACTCGGGTCGTCGTCGTGGAGAGTGGGACGGGCGTGACCCTGGCGGCGCGGGCGACGCAGGCGGTGATCGACGCGCATACGCCGAACTGGGTGATTTCCGCCGGGTTCGCGGGGGCACTGCAGGAGGAGATGCGCATCGGCGATCTGGTGATTGCGAATGAAGTTGCGAACGAGTCGGGAGAATCGCTGTCTGTTGACATGAAGATGCCGGAGGACCGTGATCGGGGCCTGTTTGTGGGACGGCTGATGACGGCCAAACAGATCGTGCGGACGGTGGATGAGAAGCGCGAGATCAGCGAGCGAACCGGTGCGCTGGCGGTCGATCTGGAGAGCTTTGCAGTGGCGCGGGTGTGCGGGGAAAACAAACAGAAGTTTCTTGCGATCCGGGTGATCAGCGACGACATGTCGGCCGACCTGCCGCCGGAGGTGCTGTCGGTGTTCGGATCGACCGGTTCGATTCGCGCGGGGGCGGTGGCGGGGGCGTTGTGGAAGCGGTTTTCGAGCGCCAAGGACATGTGGCGGCTGCGGGAGCAGGCGGCGGACGCGGCGGAGAAGCTGGCGCCGTTTCTGGAGGGAGTGGTCAAGCAGTTGTGCCCGGAGACGTCGTGACGTGGAGCGAGCGCTCCCCTGCGGGTCGCGGCCAGAGCGAATTGCTCTACCCTGGAGGACGAATCGGCGGGCTTACGCCCTGCCGCTCGCCGGGTCGCCGCACTCCGAAACAGGTGGTTGAATTCGGTGGGAGTCTCTGGGACATTCGGCCGTGACGTCGTTCCCTAGTGATTGAAGCTGCCAATGCCCCGGTATTTTCCTGACTTTGAAGAGTTCACGCGGCTGAGCGAACGGGGGCGGCTGGTTCCGGTCTACCGGCAGTTGGTGAGCGACACGCTGACGCCGGTTTCGGCGTTCTGCTGCATCGACGAAGGGGATTCGGCCTTTCTGTTCGAGAGCGTGATCGGCGGGGAGAAGGTGGGGCGGTACAGCTTTGTCGGCGCGGAGCCGTTTTTGCGGATGGATGCGTTCGGCTGCGAGTTGACAATCACAACGGAGCAGGGGGTCGAGCAGAAAACTGTTGCCGACCCGCTCGATTCGCTGCAGGAACTTCTCGATGAGTACCCGGCGGTGCCTCACTCCGGTCTGCCGCGATTCTGCGGCGGGGCGGTAGGGCATGCAGGCTACGACGTGGTGCGGTACACGGAGCATCTGCCGTCGCCTCCCGAGGACGACCGGAAGTTGCCCGACCTGTCGTTCGCGTTGTACGACCGGATGGTGGTGTTCGACCACATCAACAAGACCGTGCTGGTCGTCGCTCACGCGCGGACCGATACGGGCGACCCGGCGGCGGAATATGCGCGGGCCTGCCAACGGGTCGACGAATACTGCGAGAAGCTGCGTTCGCCGCAACACACGCTGCAGGCGAGCGATATTGTGCAGGGGGGAGAACCGACACTTTCGTGGACGTCGGACTTTACGCGGAAGGACTTCGAGTCGGTCGTTTCGCGGTGTCAGGAGTACATTCGGGCGGGGGACATCTTTCAGGTCGTTGTGAGCCAGCGGTTGCAGCTTGAAACGAAGGCGCAGCCGCTGGACATCTACCGTGCGTTGCGGGTGGTGAATCCGAGTCCGTTCATGTTCTTTCTGCGGTCGCCGCACGCGACGCTGGTGGGGAGTTCTCCGGAGATCATGGTTCGCGTCGAAGACGGGCTGACGACGATTCGTCCGCTGGCGGGAACGCGACGGCGGGGGCGGACGGAGGCGGAGGATGTTCAACTCGCCGAGGAACTGCTGGCCGATCCGAAGGAGCGGGCGGAACATGTAATGCTCGTGGACCTGGCGCGGAACGACGTGGGCCGGGTGGCTCAGTACGGCTCGGTGCGATTGAGCGACGTGATGGTTGTCGAGCGTTACAGCCACGTGATGCATATTACGTCCAACGTGACCGGGCAGTTGCGTGAGGGGATGTCGGCCCTCGATGCGCTGCGGGCCGGGCTGCCGGCGGGGACGGTCTCCGGCGCGCCGAAGGTGCGGGCGATGGAGATCATCGACGAGATGGAGAAGCATCGCCGGGGTCCGTACGGCGGGGCGGTCGGTTGCATCGACTTTACGGGAAACATGGACACGTGCATCGCGCTGCGAACACTGGTGATTCAGGGCTCGACGGTGTACGTGCAGGCGGGCGCGGGGATCGTGGCGGACAGCGTCCCGGCTAGTGAATACGACGAAACGCTGAACAAGGCGAAGGGCTTGCTGCGGGCGATTGAGACGGCTGAGGGGCAGTTGTGTGGGTGAGAGGGAGCGCTCCCCTGCGGGTCGCGGCTAAACGGAAGTTGGGGCGCAAGGTGTAGTGAAGCCTTGAGGTGATAGTGCGCTGGCGCCGCGTTCGCGGCTCGGCGATTGATTTTGGGACGTAGTCTGCGGGCTGACGCCCGCAGCTAATTGTTGACGCGGCTTCGCCGCTCAGTTCTGATTTGCCTCCGGTTGGGGTGTGGGCGAGGGCGGCGCCGGCAGAACCGCTGTGGTTCGATGATGTGGGCTCTCACGGTGGAGAGATTCGCGTCGTGCGCAGACTCGGGGTGCGACAGACTCCGCGTTGTGGACATCCGACTCGGCCGAGCGAGTCGGCTACAACAGGGGATCGGATTGCGGAATGCGGCACATGGTTTGTCGTGCCCCACGGGACGCGGCCCGTGGGCTTTGAGAGGGCGAGTGAGTCGATCTGATAAGCGTGCGCTTTAGTAGCGGGCGAGATCCTGGCGTTGTGACTTGAGGTCGAGGGCGCGGACGAAGTCCTGGGCCTGGGTGACCATCATCTTCAATTCGCTGCCGAGGGCGATGAACTGCCAGCCCTCTGCGGCGCGCTGCCTGGCGGCGTCGACGGTCTGGACGTGGAGTCCGACGGGGGCGCCGACCTTCTTTCCGGTGGCGAGGACTCGCTGGAGCATCGCTTCCAGTTCGTCCGGAGAGGGATCGGTCCCTGCATCGTCGCGCATGCGAGCGGTCAGGTCGACGGGTCCGACAAAGATCGCATCGACGCCGGGGAGGCTGTAGATCTCTTCGGCGTTGTCGACACCTGTGGGGGACTCGGTCTGGAGGACAACGAGGATTTCGTCGTTGGCCCGCTTCAGATAGTCGCCGGGGGTCGCATCGAAGTTGAGCGCGTGCAGGGTGCCGCCGAGGGACCGGGTTCCGGTCGGCGGGTATTTGGCGGCGGCGATCGCATCACGGGCCTGCTCGACGGTATCGACCATCGGGACCACAATTCCGAACGCGCCCGCATCGAGGACGCGTTTGATGTGATCGTGATCGCCGCAGGGGACGCGGGCCAGAGGGACGCAGCCGGCATCGGCGATCGCGCCGAACAGGGCCCCGGCCTCGCTCCAGTCGATCGGCGAGTGCTCCATGTCGACGGTCAGCCAGGGGAAGCCGACGCGGGCCATCAATCGGGTCGCCATCAGGTTTCCGAACGACAACCAGGTTCCGATCTGCGGTTTTCCGTCTTTGAGCGCGGCTTTGACGGGGTTCTTTTTCATTCTGTGCTCTGTGCCACTAACGGTGAAAATCTTCTGGTGGTGCGCAAACTTCGCATGCCGTAAGTTCCGCGTCATTGACAACCGACTCGGCGGAGCGAGTCGGCTACATTGCGGCCGGTGGCCGCGCTGTGAGTCGTGTTCTGCGGTTGGCCTGGAATTCCGAGACGTCCTGAACGAGTTTGCACTTTCGCCGAAGTTCGCGCTTGGAACAAGCGTCTGACGGAAATGGAGGTATTTCGGCAGCTTCGGGTAATTCGCTATACTCCGCGGCGGCGATCTCGGGAGAGGTCGCGGCGGACGACGGGATATCCTTTGAAATCAGAACGACGCGGCAGGCTCGGCCGGCCGAACGCTGCCTGGCTCACGGCAAAGGGAGGCGCCTTTCACGATGTCATCAGACTACGAACGGGAGATCTCGGCGGGACTTTCGGCAGTCCGCCTGGCTTCTGAGATCTGCCGCGGGGTTCAAGCGCAGATCACGCCAGAGACGCTGGAGAAGAAGGATCGCAGCCCGGTCACGATTGCGGACTTCGCCAGCCAGGCGGCGGTCTGCAAAGTGCTCTCCGAGACGTTTCCGGACGACCCGATCATCGGTGAAGAGGACTCGGCTGCGCTGAGGGAAGCGGATCAGGCGCCGTTTCTGTTGCGGGTCGTTGAGGAACTGAATGGCGGTGGGATTGATTGCGACGGGACGACCGCCTGCGCGTGGATCGATCGGGCGAATCAGGCGGGGTATTGCGAGCGATTCTGGACACTCGACCCGATCGACGGGACGAAGGGCTTCCTGCGGGGCGGACAGTATGCGGTCGCTCTGGCGCTGATCGTCGGCGGTGAGATTCAAGCGGCGCTGCTGGCCTGTCCCAACCTTGCGCCTGGCTCAGATGAAAGCGAGACGGCGGGCTGCGTGTTTACGGCCGTGCGAGGGCAGGGAACCCATGTGCATCGGCTGGGCGACTCCGGTTCGGCCGGCCAACCGGTGCGCGTGAGCGATACTTCTGAGACGTCGTCGGCGCGGTTCTGCGAGTCGGTGGAATCGTCGCACAGTTCTCACGGGCACTCGGCGCAGGTGGCGGAATTGCTCGGAATCTCGGCTGAGCCGGTGAGACTGGACAGCCAGGCCAAGTATGCCGTGGTCGCGCGGGGCGAGGCCGACATTTACCTGAGACTGCCGACGCGCGCCGACTATGTGGAGCGGATCTGGGACCACGCGGCCGGCGTGCTTGTCGTTGAAGAGGCCGGCGGTCGTGCGACGGACGTGTCGGGAAAGCCGCTCGATTTCTCTCAGGGACAGACGCTCAAGCAGAATCGCGGCGTGGTGGTCACGAACCGGCATGTGCACGATCGTGTCCTTGGCGCGCTGCGTGAGGTGGGCGTTGAGTGACGGCGAGGCGGGCAACCGTGCGGACCTTGAGAGTGCTTATTCGTTGATGGTCCGCGAAGCGGGTCGTACAGATTCTCGATGGTCCGCGGAGCGGACCCTACAAATGCTGCGTGCTGTTTCCGATGGCGGTGAGTGGGGCGTCGATGAACTTTCCAATCGGGCTGACCCTGAGCATGGTGCTCGTCGCGGTGGTGACGCTGATGGCGACGCGGGCCAGTACGGATCTGGTGCTGCTGGGTTGCCTGACTGTGCTGTTGATCGGAGGGGTGGTCAGCCCGGATGCGGCGCTCAAGGAAGGATTCGGAAACGAAGGCCTGATTACGGTGGGCGTGCTGTTCGTCGTGGCGGAGGGTCTGCAACAGACGGGCGCGGTGACGCTCGTGGCTCAATATCTGCTTGGCCGGCCGAAATCGCGGGCAGCGGCGCAGACCCGGCTGATGATTCCCACGGCGGCAGTGAGCGCGTTTCTGAACAACACGCCTGTTGTCGCGGTGTTGATGCCGATTCTGGACGACTGGGCGCGGAAGTGTCGCCTGCCGCCGTCTCAACTCCTGATTCCGCTGAGCTACGCGGCTGTTCTGGGGGGGCTGTGCACGCTGATCGGCACCAGCACAACGCTGGTTGTGAACGGGATGATGAAGGATGCGGACATCGAAGGGCTGTCGATGTTCGAGATTGGAAAGGTGGGGATCTGGTGCTGCGGACTGGGACTCGTTTACATCCTGCTGTTGAGCAAGCCGCTCTTGCCGAACCGGCGTACGGCGCTGGACGCGCTGTCCGACCCGAGGGAGTACACGGTCGAGATGCTGGTGGAGTCGGGCAGCCCTTTGATCGGGAAAACGATTGAGCGGGCCGGTCTGCGGCACCTGCCGGGCACGTTCCTGATGGAGATTGAGCGGGAGGGACACATCCTCGCGGCGGTCGGTCCGAACGAGCGACTCCAGGCGGGGGACCGACTGGTGTTTGTCGGCGTGGTCGAGTCGGTGGTCGACCTGCAGAAGATCTCCGGTCTGACCCCGGCGACGGACCAGGTTTTCAAACTCGACAGTCCTCGGGCGGAGCGATGCCTGATCGAGGCGGTGGTTTCCAACACCTGTCCGATCGTCAATCTGACGATTCGGGAGGCGCGATTTCGGACGCGGTATAACGCGGCGGTGATTGCGGTGTCGCGCAACGGACAACGACTGCGGGGAAAGATCGGCGACATTGTGCTGGTGCCGGGGGACACGCTGCTGCTGGAGGCGCATCCCTCGTTTGCCGACATGCAGCGCAACTCGCGGGACTTTTTCCTCGTCAGCCGCGTGGAAGACTCGACCCCCCTGCGGCATGAACGCGCCTGGATCGCGCAGGGGATCCTGCTGATCATGGTGGGCCTGGTCACGTTCGGCGGCTGGAGCATGTTGAATGCTTCGCTGCTGGCAGCGGGGGCGATGCTGGGCACGCGTTGCGTTCGCGGCACGGAAGCGCGACGATCGATCGAATGGAGCGTGCTGCTGACGATTGCCGCCGGACTGGGAATCGGGGAGGCGATGAAGAGCAGCGGGGCCGCGGACTACGTGGCGACGTCGCTGATCGCATTCGCCGGCGATGACGCCCTGTGGGCGCTGGCGATCATCTACGGCGTTACAATGGTCTTTACGAACCTGATTACGGCGAAGGCGGCGGCGGTGTTGATCTTTCCGGTCGCCGTGGGGACGGCGAATGCGCTGGGGGTCGATCCCCGCGCGTTTGCGATTGCTGTGGCGATTGCGGCGGCGGCGAGTTTTGCCACGCCGATCGGATATCAGACGAACCTGATGGTCTATGGACCGGGGGGATATCGATACAGCGATTACGTGCGTTTTGGAGGGCCGCTCAGTCTGCTCATCTGGGCGGTGTCGATGTGGTTGATTCCGACCTACTGGCCTCTGTAGGCGCAGTCTGAGCAGCGCGTCTGCGATCAGAAAACAAGGTGCGCGTCATGGACGACCGGACTGGACAGATTCTCAGAGCCCCTATGCGGAGGACCGGGCGGATGTTGTCAATCGTCGTTCCCGTATTGAACGAAGAGGAAAGTCTGCTCGAACTCTACCGTCAGATCGACGCCGCGTGTTCGGAGAATTCGATCGACTTCGAAGTGGTGTTTATCGACGACGGTTCGACGGACGGTTCCTGGCAGGTCATTCAGTCCCTTGTTGAGAACGACGAGAAGGTTTCCGGGATCCGGTTTCGGCGGAACTTCGGGAAGGCGGCCGCACTGACGGCCGGGCTGGGGGCCATCCGGGGCGACGTGGCGATGATGATGGATGCGGACCTGCAGGACGACCCGGCGGAAATCCCGCAGCTTCTGGCGCGGCTGGATGAAGGTTACGACGTCGTCAATGGCTGGAAGCAGCGACGGCTGGACCCCTGGCATAAGGTCTATCCGAGCAAGGTGTTCAACTGGCTGGTTGGAGCCCTCACGGGGCTCAAGCTGCATGACCATAACTGCGGGCTGAAGGTGTTTCGCAAGGAGGTGGCCAGCGAGATCCGTTTGTACGGGGAGATGCACCGGTTTGTCCCGGTGCTCGCACACGCGCGGGGATTTCGGGTGACGGAGCAGGCGGTCCACCACCGTCCTCGTGAGCACGGCGTGTCCAAGTACGGTGTCCGGCGGTTTTTGCGAGGCTTTCTCGATCTGCTGACAATCAAGTTTCTGACGGGATTCGGCCAGCGGCCGCAGCACATGCTGGGGGCGTTCGGCCTGCTGTTTTTCGGCATCGGAACGCTGGGACTGGGATACCTGGCGACGATCTGGGTGCTGATGAACGTTTTCGGCGTGATCTCGGCGACGCCGGTCGGCGACCGCCCGCTGCTGGCGTATTCGATCGCGTTCCTGCTGCTGGGAGGGCAGGCGATTTCGCTCGGTCTGCTGGCGGAACTGGTTGTGGCCTACACAGGCCGGGAGCGGGACACCTACAGCGTGCGAGAGCGGTCGGGCCGTCATCAACCGGAGGCCGACGGCGAGGAAGACGTTCCGATGGTGCGCGCGACGGGGACTTGAGCGGCGGCCCCGGTCACAGAGTGAGCTTGAGCCAATAGAGGCGCTGCCGGTCTCCGCGGACGCGCAGATCCTCCAGGAGGTCGGCCAGTTCAGGGTTGACGAATCCGTTGAAGACGACGCCTCGGTTGCGGACCCGCAGCCGCGCGTCGAAGTCGATCATCTGCGGCGAGAGCCAGATGTTCATGGAGTCGGCCGAGTGTGTGACGACGACGTCGTTGCCGGGGGTGAGCTTGCCCGTGATCGTGAAGGGCCGGCGGCGCTGGTCCGGCGGATCCCAGATGATTGGTTCCGCCAGTTTTTCGGGGAGGCCCGACATTTCGAGCCAGTAGAAGCGGTTGTCGGTGTGCCTGAGGATTCTGGCTTCCCACTCAGTGGGGATCGGCGGCCGGCGGTGCAGTTCCATCCAGTCGAAGATGCGGGGCAGTTCCTCGAAATAGGTTTCGTTTCCGCGCGATTTGTATTCGCAGTAGATGACGTCGTAGCCGCGTTTCATCATGACGTTCAGGTGACGCGCGTTGCGATCGAGTTTCACACCGTCCCGCTCGCCCGCGACGATGTACCACCCGACGTCGGGGGCGTTCTCCCGGTAGAACATGCAGAACTTGTCGCAGACTCCGGTGATGGGGATGACGCCGGCGAAAACGCCGGGGCGCGACATGGCGACGTCGAAGCAGGCGTCGGCTCCCATTCCGTGACCGGCGAGAAAGATGCGATCGGAGTCGACCCGGAACCGCTTGCGGGCGTCGATGATGGAATCGATGACGGCGTCGTGCCGAGCGGCGTCGTAGTCATATTCATATTGCTCCGCGCCGGCGTAATCGGGCGCGATGACAATGTAGCCGCGTTGCTGGGCGGGGCCGGGGCGATCGGACGTTCCGCACCACCAGGTAAGTTCTTTCTCGGGGGGGACTCCCGCTCCGTGAAGGACGACGAGCAGGGGATAGTCATGTTGGGGTGAATACTCGGGCGGCAACACCACGGAGTAGGTCTGCGTCACCTGGTTCCAGGAGTCGACGACCTCGATGGGATGGACTTCGCCGGTTTCGAGCGGGGGCATCGTGATCGGCAGCGGGAGTTGCGGGACGATGCCGGCCGCGCGGGCGGCGTTGACGCCTTCGATTTCTTTCAGCTTCGAGACGAGATCCTGGCGATGATCGGGATTGTCGTCGTTGCGGAGGAACTCGAGGATGAGGAACCTCGCCTGCCACATGCGGACGGCGTCGTCGAGATTGGTGACGGCGTCTTCGGGGCCGAGCACCCAGGACGAATAGGCGAGGGCGAGTTTCTCGGCCGCGGAGAGGGAATCGTCCTGCGCAATTCTGAGGAACGGTTCGAGACGGGGCAGGGTTTCGAGAGTCAACTCGTCGACGACCGCCGTGCGAAGCGATGCGACGCGCTGCCGGTCGTTCTCATCCAATTCCGACTGGAGCGCGCCGAGGAGCATCTGCGCGGTTTCGATTTGCCGGGCGGCTTCGTCGTAACCGGCCACGAGATCCCGGGCCTCGCGGAGGACGTCGGCACTGACGCGATCTTCGGGAAAGGCCCGGGCGTAGCGGTAAGCGAGGCGATGCTGGCCGCTGTCGGCACGGCGGCGAATCTCGATCAAGCCGCGCAGGGCATTGACGTGCGCGACTTCGAGCAGCATTTCGTCGGCCCAGGTTTCGAGTTCGGGGAATTCGTCGCGAATGCGGGCCAGTTCGTCGCGGGCGGAGGGATACATTTCGGCGCGGATGAAGAAGACGACGACCGCCTTGCGGTCGTCCGGGTTTTCGGGGTCGATGGCCTGGAAAACCATTTCCTCGAGCGTTTCCGCCGGAACAGCCTGCAAGTCGAGGCCGTGCTCCCAATCGTGCGACGTCGACTCGACGGTGAGATAGTCGGGCGTGATTTCGGTGACAGCCTGGAAGATATGCTCTGGTCCCTGGCTGGTGTTGAGTGTGATGCGACGGCGGCCGAACTGGTCGAACTCGGTGCGTTCGACGTATTGCTGGATGTCGATGGGCACGCCGCGCCGTCCGGTGCGCGCGGACGTCAGTTCGAATGTCACGCGTCCGAGCCGGTCGTCCTCGGGGATCGGATCTTCCGCCTGCCGCCTGGGCACGAACCATCTGCGGACGCCGTCGTCGACCATCCACATGATGGTGGCTGCGCCGGCGGAGGTGGTGTTCTGCTTGGATGTGCGGGAGTCGAGTCCGTTGACCGGAACGACGACGCCGTGCAGCACCGTGCCGTTCTTCAGCGGAAGTTCGTCCGGCCGCGCGCTGACCGGCGCGAAGCAAAAAATGCCGACGATTGCGCAGAGGATCGGCAGGCGTGCGATATTGCGGCCGGCGTGGTCCATTTCGGGCGACTCCCTCCCGCGTCCAGACAGGTCATTGTTCGAGCAGCGCGTGGTCTCGGCAAGAGGATGCCACGGCGCTCCACCAGATTATCATCGTGCGGCATCCGCCCGGATTCCAGAGAACTCCGGCAGGAAATCGATCACCGCCCTTCTTGCGGCCGCTGTGAGAAAGTGCGCAGACAGCGCAGGCGAATTGGACGCCGAAGAGTTTGCGGACTGCAACACCGGCGACGGGGCGCGACCCGTTGAGCTGCTAACGGTAAGAATCTTCGTGTGGTGCGCAAATTTCGCGTGCAGCAAATTCCACGTTGTGGACATCCGACTCGGCGGAGCGAGTCGGCTACAGCGATTTGCAGAACTGTGTTTGTGCTGAGGGGGGCAGGTTGGCTGGAGTTCGCCATCTCCGGCGAAGTGGCGGGTCGAGAGCCGAGGGTCAAGAGGTCGCTAATGGCTATTGGCTAATAGCTATTGGCGATCTTGCCTCCGCGAATCAAGAACGGATCGTTCCCGGGGCCACAGACCGAACTGCAAAGCGCTCTACATTGGTTGCGGCCGGTGGCCGCGGTGTGCAATCGCAGACCACTTACGAAAGGTGATACTTGTCGGCGATGTATGCCCAGAGG
>ERZ869936.721-NODE-721-length-28417-cov-7.245081_pt1 | contig 28417 bp, 39 predicted proteins | sample MGYA00520876_ERZ869936 | MGnify/ENA primary metagenome ERZ869936 (study PRJEB32218, sample SAMN09650985) | biofilter metagenome | isolation source: enrty point of leading RO module | place: Saudi Arabia: Thuwal, RO plant located on Red Sea | collected 2016-02-17 ... | reverse complement strand
ATTGTCGCGCGAAGCAGAGCAGCACAAAGCACACGCCGAGCGCGCGTCGGCAGAAGCCCGACGGAAAGCAGAGTCTAGGACGGGGCGTGAGCTGGTGCAGAAATGTCTGCCGTATAGAGAGGAGGGCACAGCCGACGAATACTTGAGCGAACTACTTACGAGACTTGAGCGGGAATACCCACCACCCCCACCCACCGACACTACGCAAAATGCGTAACGCACAATGCGCAGCGACTTATGCACAGATCTTCTGACGGCATTATTTGGGGCATACATTCATGATAACACACCCACTCACACACCAACACACACAGGAGGCATGATGACTCTCGCAGGGACCATCATCCACAAATTCGACCGCGAACAGGTGACAGACACCTTCGCAAAGCAGGCCATCGTCATTAAGACCGATGGGCAATACCCACAGGAAGTCAAGGTCGATGTCACAGGCAAAGCCTTAGACCATATCCCCGATGTCGGAACAGTGGTGACGGCGCACATCGACCTCAAGGGACGCGGGTACGAACGCAAGGACGGCACAGGCAAGGACTGGTGGACATCCGTCAACTGCTGGCGCATCGAGACGGGCGTCACAACAGCGCAGGAAGCAACACCACAGGATGCACCGTTTTGATAACAGTCACAGTACTCACCGTCATCATCGTGTTGCTCGTCATCACCGTGACCTCACTGCAACGGCAGGCGACGGCGCAGAATGAGCTCATCACCGAGCAACGTAACATCATCAACAGCCTGATGGACCTTCACGAGAAGATATACAATGAGCTCAAAGAAGCCTTCGTTACTGCGAAAGCAAGCCGTAATTGACGTGCCCGTGACGTGGAACTACGACCCCGATGGGCGGTGGTGGTGCGACGTGGGCACAAGGGGGATATCCTCCGACTGCGCATCACTCGAAGAGGCAATCACAGCCATAAACCGTGCCGTGGCGCAGCTGTGGCCCGTAGCACTCGATGAGTGGGAGGAGGCGTCAGGCAAGACCATCAGGATGCCACGCCCGCCGCCACCCGTATGCACCGATCCGCATACAGACCCACAGGATACCGTGGTCGTAGATATCTACTGACCACACACCGTCAAACAAACGAGGGGGTGCGCTAACACCCCCTCAGATAGAAGCCCGCAGTTCGCTAACCACTAGAAAACCGAAGCCTCACTATGTCCATGACACTGCGGCCCTATCAGGCCACACTCAAGACCGCAATCTATGAATCACTACGTCAATACCAGTCAGTACTAGCCCAGCTCCCCACAGGCGGGGGTAAGTCTGTCGTCATAGCTGATATCGTTGCCGATGCCGTCAGGCTCAAACGCGGCGTCATGGTCCTGGCGCACCGCGGCGAACTCATAGACCAGATATCAGGCAAGCTCAACGTACGCCACCAGGTCGTACGCGCAGGTGATGAGCCGTCACCATACTACGACGTTCACGTGGCTATGGTGCAGACGATGGCACGCCGAGACCAGCCACTCGTGGACCTCATCATCGTCGATGAAGCGCACCACGTCATAGCCGGGCAGTATCAGCGCATCATAGCCGAGTGCCCCAACGCGAAGGTCATTGGCTTCACGGCAACCCCTGAGAGGATGGACGGCAAGGGTCTCGGTGACGTGTTCGACGATCTCATATGCGGTCCCTCCGTCCGTGAGCTCATAGACGGTGGGTGGCTGTGTGACTACACACCCTACTCCACACCCCTCGACGGCCTGGATGATGTCAAGGTCACAGCAGGTGACTACAACCGCAAGCACCTCGCAACGCTCATGGAGAGGTCGGTCATCTACGGCGACCTCACAGGCACATGGAAGGCCCTCGCCCAAGGCAAGCAGACCATCGTATTCGCCGCGTCCGTCAAGCTCAGCGAGGACTACTGCCGAGATTACAACGACGCAGGGATACGCGCGGCGCATATCGACGGGACAACAGATGCCGACACCCGTGCGGAGATCATCGAGCAGTTCCGCCGAGGCATCATCACCGTCATCACCAACTGCTCCCTCATCACCGAAGGCTTCGACGTGCCCGCATGTGGATGTGTCCAGCTCGTACGTCCCACGCGGTCGCTAGCCCTCTACCTGCAGATGGTAGGCCGTGCCATGAGGCCACACGATGGGACCAACGCCATCATCCTAGACCACGGAGAGAACATCCTGCGCCACGGGTTCCCCGACGATGAAAGACAGTGGGAGCTCGCCACGACACGCAAGCGCAGGCCACGCACCGTCAAGCTCGACGTGGAGCCGATACCACTGCCAGAGGCCACACGCAAAGAGCTACACCATGACCGCACAGTACAGCTCGTGCGCGTAGAACAGCCCGACGCGCCACCACCACCACAACTGCCGCCAGAACTACAGGAGCTCATAGACATCGTGGACAAGAACGGATACACAAACTCAAGAGGTAAGCCAGACTACTTCTGGGCTTATAAACGATGGCTCGAGCGTGGCGGTCAGGCAGACCAGCAGACACTGCGCCTCTTCGCCAAGAAAGCAGGGTATCACCATATGTGGGTCAAGCATCAGATGGGAGGACCACGCCCATGACCCCACGTGACTACCACCTCCACGGCCTCTCGGTGATCGCGTGCGGTAACGGCGACGGCGGTAAAGCCCCCATCGGTCCGTGGCTACAGGCGCAGAAGTCCATCACGCAGCCGCCCGAGTCATCACACTACGGCATCGTATGCGGTGCCGTCTCTGGCGGCCTTGAGTGCATCGACTACGACCTACGCCACGACTACACGAGTGATGCGTGGGGCGAGTGGTGCGACATCGTACGCCACACTAACCCAGACCTCTACGACAGGCTCCTCATCGAGTCCACGCAGTCGGACGGATACCACGTTGTGTACCGCTGCGCTGAGGTGCCGATACCAGCCAGCCAAGCTCTGGCACATACGGCACCAGATACGCCCGCAACGTTTGCCACCAAGGGTGAGGGTGGGTACTTCATCTGCGCACCGTCGCCGGGGTATAAGCTCTTGCAGGGTGACTACGCCCACGTCCCCACCGTCACCGCCGAGGAACGCGACCTGCTGCTCACAGCCGCACGGTCCCTCACCACGCTGCCACCCGATGAGGACCCGCGTGACGCCTCACAGCGTGCCTACATCACAGGGACGATGGGCTACGGGCACCTGAGCCCCTTTGATGACTACGACGCACGCGCCGATACCGTGGCGCTGCTCAGTGACCACGGGTGGCGCGTGGCCTATACCAAGAACACCCCACACGGTCAGGCCGTCTATCTCACGCGGCCCGGCAAGCAGACAGGCGTCAGCGCCACATACAACCACGTACCCAACAGGCTCTACGTATTCTCGACATCCACACCCTTCCCTGCCAACCGCACCTACAAGCCTTGCGCCGTCTATGCCTACCTCGAACACAAGGCTGACTTCACCGCCGCGGCACGTGAGCTCATAAGCCAGGGCTACGGGTCACGCGGCGACGGGCGCACACGTACGCGCACGGTGACGCTCACCGACGGCACCGAGATACCGGGGGAGGAGGTCGATCACGAGTTCGTCATCGAAGCGGCATTCAACGGCCACCTCGGTGACGCACGCCTGCTCGACAGGCTCACAGCCAACACCATAGCCTACGACCCAGCGCTACGGCGGTGGTGCATCTTCGACCACCCGGAGCTGCAACCCGGGCACTGGGGCATAGACCCCACCGATGACGGCGTTATGGTGCGGCTTATAGCTCAGGAACGTCTCTCCGAGGCATACACCAACGCCGCACGTCACCTGCAAGCAGATGTCAGCGAAGCCAAGGACGCTCACGCCGTGGCCGCCACCGGTGACCGCGATGCCGCGCGATCATCAAGGCTCGACCATAACGCCGCCAAGGCACGGCTTAAATCCTGCCAGCGCAAAGCCAACCGCATGATGGATGTCACCTACGCATCTAACGTCCTGCGACAGCTCAAATCCCTCACCCTCATCACCGGCGATGAGTGGGACGCCGATCCTATGGTCCTCGGCGTAGCCAACGGCGTCGTTGACCTCACCACAGGTAAACTCCGCACGTCCAACCCGTCGGACTTCATCCTGCGCGTATCGCCCACGCCATACAACCCCAATGCCTCATGCCCACGCTTCATCCGATTCATCCATGAGATACACGGCGAGTCACCCGATGATGACTTTGCACCATACACGGACTTCATGCACAGGCTCCTGGGGTATGCCATCACAGGCAAGACCACAGACCACGTGGCTCCTATCATGTACGGCGACGAGGGACGCAACGGCAAGGACACCCTGCTTAACACCCTATACCGCATCCTGGGCCCTCAGCTGGCCAAGCCCGTCAGCAAGGACGTGGTCATCGAAGCAGGCAGACGCAACAACTCCGGCAGACCCACACCTGAACTCTTCGACCTACGAGGGGCACGGCTCGTATGGGTCAACGAGACCGAGGAGACAGACAGGCTCAAGGCCGCACAAATCAAAGAGATCACCGGCGGCGGCGTCATCTCATGCAGGCCACTGCACGGCAACCAGGTGACGTTCACAGCCACACACAAGGTCCTCCTGGTGACCAACAACAAGCCCCACGCCCCTTCGAGCGACACGGCGCTGTGGGAGCGTATAGCGCTCATCCCCTACACACAGCGATTTATTGCCAACCCCACGCGCCCCAACGAACGCAAGGCCGACAGGGACCTACACACGCACCTCATGCGTGAGGCATCGGGCATTCTGACGTGGCTCGTGCAAGGCTCCATGCGGTGGGTCGATGAAGGGCTCACGCGTCCCTCGGCTATCACCGCGGCGTCGGCAGAATACAGATCGGAGATGGACAACATAGCGCAGTGGATAGAGGAGGAATGTGTGGAAGGGCCCGGGGAAGTGTGCCTGACCTCACGTCTCTATGAGTCATATCGTGAGTGGAGTGTCAACGCCGGCGTGCCACCGGTCGGACGCAGAAGGTTCACGGCTGACCTCCTTAAGCGTAATTACGTAAGTATCAGAAACGAGCAGGGAATCAGTGGAAGAGGTATTCAAGGCTTGTCGCTGCCGAAATCGTTCCATGGATCGTTCTAAATGTTGGACGCAATGGACGTATCTAATAGGTAATTACTACTTTTTCCTACATATGGAGGAGGAAGGTATATGTATATATAGAGAAAATAGTGCAGGAACCCTCTAATGCGTCCATTGCGTCCAAGTCCTCCCCAAAATGACTTACTACGTATTATCACGCAAGAGACAGGGTTAGACCTTCGGCGGCTCGATGGCAGGCAGAGAGCTGTTGACATCGTGGCGGCACGGTGTGCCTATGCGTACCTGGCTGAGATGTGCCTGTCGATACCGCGGTCATGGATAGCTGAGGACCTGAACATCTCACGGCCTGCGGTGACCTCACTGCTGACCCGGCTCTACACGATCCTCGAGATACAGCGCAATGCCAACAGGATCAATTACGAGGAGGTGAGCGACCTCATAGCCCGAGTGTGGTCACGCTACATCCGTGAGTACGACCCTGCGATGATGTCAGTTGAGCGCGGTAAGGACCTCGATGTGTACGGCGGTGAGTGATCGTGCTGTTAACTATTGCCCCTTGCGTTTTATCTGACGGCGCGAACTTGCGATATGGAAACACTCAAGCGCGTATGGCAGTGGATGAAGCGTCCGACGATGGACCGCGTCATCGTCATCGGTCTCACGGTCTCTGGTGTCGGATACTGGCTGGCGGTAGAGAACTACAGGGAGGCCAGCACGATACCTCTGGCGTGGCTCGTGTCCATCGGTATGCTGACCATCTGGCACATAGCCGATGAGTATGGCTGGAAAGACATCCCGACGGGAAACATGCTCAAGAGCAACCCGTGGCTCTACCTGGCATGGCAGGGAGTGACGGTAGGCATCATCATCGCGGGTCACATCATCGCATACTGGCTGGTGTTCGGCGCATGAGGTCACGTGACCATAGCGATCACTGGCTGGCACTGACGGGTGCGGCTCTGTGCATGTGGCTACTGCTGACGGCACACTGTCAGGCACCCCCACTCATCGACCACTACAACCCCTACCACGGCATGCTCGAGCGTGGCTACAACAGGGGACCCTTCATCGACTCAGCCAACAGGTGGGCAGGCGTGCCGCTCGGTAGCCCCTACTGTGCGAGTGCAGGCGGGTGGGTGCTGGTGCGTTCGACGGGATACCAACACCCTGCCGTTCCTGCCCGTGCCCGTGCGTGGATCACCGACGGTGCCACGGATGCACGGCGTGTGTGGCTGGGGCGCGATACAATACCGGTGCCGTCCATCGGCATCTGGACACGCAGGGGTGGTGGTCACTGGTCGCTGGTCTATCGTGTCGAGGGTGACAGGATATACACCTTCGAGTTCAACACCTCACCCGATGCTGGCGGCTCACAGTGGGATGGCAAGTGGAGCGGTCGCAAGGTGCGGTCTGTCAAGCGTGACTGTGCCCCTACGAACGCATACCGACTCACGGACTTCGTGCAGGTGAGCTCATGAGCGGTGGGACCATGCGGTGGGAGGGAGCACTCATCATCGCAGTAGCGTTCGGCGTGGCTGGGTGGCTGGTGCGTGGGTGCCATGACGTGAGACCCATGAGTGAGCGTATCGACTCAGTGCTGGTGGTGCGCATCACACCCCCTGTCATCATCCATGACACGATGCGGCTGACACGGACACGGACAGACACGGTGTATAGGCATGACACCATCATCAGGCGTGTCGGGTCGGAGTATATCGCGCCCCCGTTCATAGCCACCCTCGACAGCGTGGTAGGCAGGGACACTGTGAGTGCGACGTTCGAGTATCCGTCGGCAGCGTTCAGGCTGGCATTGCGACGTGCCCCTGATAGCACATACACGATCACGCGGTATGTGACGCTGCCCTGCGAGCCACGACCAATGTGGCTCGACGTTCTCAGCCACATTGGTGCCGGACTGGTCGGCGTCGGTGTGGGAGCTGTGTGGAGGTAGCGACGTGGTGAGCCTCGAGGTATCCAACTACAACGAGGAGCACACGCATGTTTGGACGGTTTGTATTCAAGCCCGCAGGCTCGCATCAGAGCACAACGGTCGCGGGTACGGCGCTGACGCTGACAGTGCCGGGCGGTAATGTCGATGCGGTGGCGCTACAGGCGCTTGCGCAGAACATCCGCTACACTATCGACGGGACCACACCCACAGCGTCAACGGGGTTCCAGCTCACGGCAGGGTCCAGTGATGTCGTAGGTCTAAGCGACGGCGTGACGGTAAAGGTTATCGCTGAGACAGGCACAGCCAACATCGAATACCAGGCTCTCATCCTAGCTGATGGAGGTTCATAATGGGAATCTTTAAGGCAGGGGGCGGCGGTGGTGGTGCAGGTGGTGGCGGTCTCACGCGCACACGCACACGGCTGACGACGTCCGGCACGTGGACGAAACCGGCGGGGCTGGTGCGGTTTGAGGTGCTGATACAGGCAGGTGGAACGGGTGGATACTCTGGGGATAGGCGGGCATCTGGTGTTCAGTCGTTGGGCGGGCGGGGTGGTGACGCGGGTATGCGGGTATATGTCACCGTTGACAATCCGGATCTACTCCCTAGTTCCATAGCCTACACGATTGGGGCCGGGGGTGCGGGCGGCGCGGCGAACACAGTGGACACTAGCGCAGGAACTGGTGGTGGTGGGGGCAGTGCTACAACGTTTGGTCTGTGGATTGCGCCGGCGACCCAAGGCACACCACAAAGGTTTTTAGCTCTCGCCGGAGATTCGAGCATTCTACATGGCTACACAAAGATTAACGCTGTCAATCCGATCGCGGGAACACTTACACGGGCTATGGCTTCGGTAGGAGCGGGTGGTGGTTCGCTGTCTGCGGCTGATGTGTTCGGCGCGGGTAACGGTATCACCGTCCAAGCAATGGGCAGTTCATCCGCTACAATCGTGGCAGGCGGCGTGTCCGTAGGAACCGCAGGTACGGACGCAACGGAAGCGGCAGCGCAAGGATGGGGGATGGCAGGCGGCGGCGGTGGTGCATCGGGTGACGCATCCACACCTGGCGGTGCAGGCGGCAACGGCATCCTCGGCTCAGGGGGTGGTGGCGGCGGCGGTTCGCGCAACGGCCAGAACTCAGGGGCAGGTGGCAACGGTGGTAACGGTTACATCGAAATCATTGAATGGGTAGAAGTATGAAGATAGTCTGCACGATAGAATCCAACTACGTCACCAACCGCAAGGTGGTGGACGACAACTACCAGCTGAAAGCCGGTGAAGTGTTCGACGTGAACGAGAACATCTACATCGGTGACTGGTACGAGGAATCCGAAGGTCGCTTCATGCGATACGTCCACGCAGCACAGGACGGACTGCCTGAGGATGCGCCAGAGACGCTGCGGTCTGTGTTCACGAAGGAACAAGGGTAATGCCAGCCCGTCTCGCACAGTCAATGGACACGTTAGGTGTTGGCGCGGGCACGTCTATCGGGTCAGCCATCGTAGGGACAGTTGCACAAATACCGACGATACAGATGGTAGCATGGGTAATAGCGATTGTGGCTGGCATAGCGACGATCACAGGCGTCATCTACAACATGTTCATGGCTCACCGCAAAGACAAGCGCGATGAGGAAGACCACAACAGGAAATGGCATGCAGACCAAGACCGATGAGGGATTGACGGTCACGGAGCACCACAGGAACATCCACGAGGTGATGTACGATGCCTCGGGCGGTGGACAGCTACCCATCCTCATCATCAGTGATGTGCATTACGACTCGGTGGAATGCGACAGGGAGATGCTTGACAGGCACATGCGATGGGCGCACGAGAACAACGCGCTGGTGATCGTCAACGGTGACTGGTACGACCTGATGCAGGGGCGTTACGACCCACGCGGAACGAAGGGTGCTATCAGACCTGAGTATGTCGGTGGTAACTACCTCGACCTCGTGATCGCTGACAGCGTGGAGTATCTGGCTAAGTGGGACGTGACCTACATCATGGGTCAGGGTAACCACGAGACGAACATCCGCAAGCGACTCGAGACCGACGTGCTGGACAGGACGGTGGGCACGCTTAGGATGGCAGGTAAGAGCGCATGGCTAAGTGGGTACAGCGGCTGGGTGGTGATACGTGCCCGTCATGGCAAGGGCGCGAACAAGCACCACGCACAGACGTACAGGCTCCACCACCACCACGGCATGGGCGGTAATGCACCGCGGTCCAAGGGTGTGCTTCGTGTCGACATCCAGCAGATGCAATACCCAGACGCTGACATGATCATCAGGGGCCATGACCACAACAAGTGGCACATGCCTATCACGGTGAGCAGGCTCGTAGAGCGTGCTATGGTCATTGAGAAGCGCACCGTACACCACCTGCAGACGGGGTCGTATAAGATGGCAGGTGACGGCTACGCAGGGTGGGAGACGGAGAAAGGTTTTGCAGAGCCGCGTCTCGGTGGGTGGATGGTCACGCTCAGCAACACGGTGCAGGGTGAGGGTGACAGGAAGCGCAAGAAAATCAAGGTAACGGTAGCGGAGGCATCGTGAGTGTGGTGGAACCAGCGCAGGCACTACTGGCGGCCATCAACGCACTGAGCCGCGTACTCGCAGAGGTGCAGATGCACCAGGCACTGCGGGCACTCATCATGCACGTACGCAGGCAGCTGGCACTGAGGTATGACACGATAGTAAGGGGTGGCGGTGAGTAGCATCACGGTCATAGATGATGTTGGGCGCGTGTGGCCATCGCAGGTGGCGGCATTCGCTAATGACATGCGCCTCGGTGGTGTGGACCAGCTCGAGCATGACAGGCTTGAGAGGCAGGTAGTGACGCGGTGGTCACGTAGTGAGACGCCGTGGGACAGGACGGCGACGCCTGTAGCGCCGGGACTGTACGAGAGGATACACTTCAACACCGAAGAGATAGCGGGGCCGAAGTACAGCGTACACACCAACAGGTTCTACCCCGGCGTACCTGGCACATACAACATGAAGGTGGTGCTGTCATTCACGTTGTCCGAGGGGTCGGTGGTGCCGACGGCGCTGACGAGCGTTGACCTCTACTACCGCACGCGCAGTGAGGTTGGTGACGTGGGGGTCTGGCAGCTCATGGGCGGTACGGGCGAACTGCGGACCAACACGAACCAGCCGATATACCACCGCAAGGCTACGGTCAGCGGCTCGGACACGGTAGTGCTCACACAGGGGATGAGCGTTGAGTGGGCATACGTGCCTGGTGCCGGGGCCAACATCACATGGTACGATCAATTCTATGCACGCATGGTATGTGAGCGTGTAGCTGACGGATACACAACGAGCGAGACATCATGATAAGCAACCTGATAGACAGATACCTCGGACGTACAGGTGTGGCTGGCAGCGCACCGCAGGCGTCCATCAGCGTCCTTACGACGGCGGCGTACACGGCGGGTGCCGTTCTCAACGAAGGGGGACAGATACTAACACTCTCTGCTGTAGCTCATGGCAAGGGTGACATCGTACGACTTGAGTCCATACACGTGTGGGAGGTGACCAGCACGGGTGCTGCCATCACGCCGGGGATACGGTTCTACGTGATGAACAAGACCTACGCACCACCTGTGCAGAACTCACCGTTCCTCGGACCCAGTGCCAACGCCAAGGCCATCGTGGGAATCTTCGACGTGGCATCGACCGACTACGTGACGTACAGCGACGGGACGCTCAACAGGGCGGTGGCTCACGTAGCGGCATCTGCTGCCAGCGTTGACGGCGGCGTGGACATGCGCACAGCCACCGACGATACGAACCTCTACGTGGTGGCGGCGACCACGGGAGCGCCGACGTTCGCCGCTGACGCCTCACTCCACTTCGAGTTCATCTTTAGCACATGACACCAGCACCTGATGCGTGATCGATCCATACACCATATCGCTCGACATCACACCAATCTGGATGCAACAGCCGGAGGAGCCGGAGGACCACTACAAGGCCTTCTGCGACTGGGTGAGTGCCGACGGCTACGCATCGGCGGTGCGATTCGCCCGCGAACGTGGGCTGCATCATCAGGTGCCCTTCCGCAACAGATGGCAGGAGCGTGCCGACAAGTACCAGCAGGACATAGCCAGCAGGATAGGCCACGGCATACAGACGGCGTTGGAGAAACTCAACGTCAAGGCTATCGAAGCGGCGCACGAGCTCCTATCGACACGCGAAGTCGAGGAGGGCGAACAGTCGGAGATGGAGCGTACAGACGAGGGCAAGGTGCGCCGGACGATACGACGCCGCAAGAAGTACGGGCCGTCAGAGCGCATCGTGGCGATACTCCTGCAGAACCTCATCCAGGAGGCAGGCAGTGGCCAGAGTGTTGACCTCGGAGAAGTTATTAGAGCGATGGTGGAAGATACCGACGAGGGTAGCGACACACCCACAGATAGCGGGATGGAGGAACAGTGATGCACAATTCAACGTGGTGCCCGCCGGGCGTCGTAGTTACAAAAGCGAGTCTGCAAAACGCAAGCTCATACGGGGTAGTAAGCATCAGCCGGGTGCTATTCACCTGGACGGCTGCAACCTTTTCTACGCCGCTCCCACGTACGGACAGGTCAAGAAGATCGCGTGGAAGGATATGAAGGCATTGACACGCGCACTATGGAAGGGCAGGCCCTCGGAGTCTGAGCTCGTGATACGGCTGGTCAACGATGCGGAGATACACCTCATCGGCATGGACAGACCGGAGCGCATCGAGGGTATGCAGTGGCATGCAGGCGTCATGGATGAGTATGCCAACATGAAGGCCAGCGCGTGGCCTGAGCACGTCCAGCCCGTGACATCGGACACCGACGCATGGGTGGACTTCATCGGCGTGCCCGAGGGTCGCAATCACTACTACGATCTCGTGCAGGATAGCCGCCAGTGGCCTGAGTGGGCTGTATGGTCATGGCCGTCAGTGGATGTCCTGCCCGAGCGCATCATCGAACAGGCACGGCGCACACTCGACCCGCGGTCATTCCGGCAAGAATATGAGGCATCGTTCGAGGCATCGACGGTAGAGGCTTACTACTGCTACGACGCTACAGCCAACGTCAGCAACACCGACTACGACCCACGTGCAGACACGTATGTATGCTGGGACTTCAACGCCACAGAGAAGCCTATGAGTGTGGCACTCGTGCAGGATATTCAGAACAGGCACCACGTGGTGATGGAGTGGTCGCTGCAGTACACCAACACTGAGCAGATGGCAGGCATCGTCAGCGAGTGGCTGGTTGAGCACAACCACGCAGGGGCTACGACGGTGACGGGCGACTATGCAGGTAACAGGCGTGAGTCCAGTGCCTCAATGAGTGACTACCAGATCATCGAGAAGTACCTGCGCAGGTTCCCGCAGTATAAAGTCAAGACCAGACCTACACGCAAGGTCAAAGACCGCGTGGCATCGGTCAACGCTCTACTGTGCAACGCCGCCGGAGACCGCAAGCTGTTCGTCCATCCGCGATGCGTGGAGACCATGGAGGACTTCCGCAAGACCGCGTGGAAGGACAACGGCGTAGAACTCGACCAGGACACCAACCCCAAGCGGACGCACATGAGCGACGCCATCAGCTATTGGGCATACAACTTCCACCCCGCAGACCGTAAAGAGGTACGCTACGATGTCAGCTAACAACCAAGCAGCGCAGGCCGTCCACAACTGGTGGTCGAACCACAGCGAGTATTACCGTGACGCATTCGTGTACGATTACCAGTCTATCTGGCGCGGAGTGGAGCCACCCGACGAGGAGATATACTGGCGGTGCTACTATCGCGCCCTGACATGCTTCCTGCGAACAGACCCTGAGTCTATCATCGACAGGCGCAAGCTGCTCTACTCCTACGTCAAGTCGGAGTATAAGACCGAGCATGCGCATGACACTCTCAACAGATACCGCAAGCAGCTGCCTGTTGACAGCACGGTGCGTCGTGTGGTACGCAACATCTGCACGGCATACGACGCCGTACCGGATCGCATGTTCTCCGACGATGAGCGTGTGCAGACGGTCATGGATGACCTCTACAGCCAGCTCAACATGGCAACGCAGGCACAGCGTATCTACCACCGCGCACGGCTTACGGGCATGGTGGCAGCACGGCCCGTCTATCGCGCGGGCAAGTGGTACCTCGACTTCATGACGCCCGATGAGTTCATGCTGACGGCAGACCCCGATGATGACAGGAGCATCACGGCGTTCACCTACGCACGGTCATCCAATGAGGGTATCGAGTATGTGACGTGGACGGCAGACAACATCATCACGCGGGGGTACAACGGCAAAGAGAAGAGGGTCGATGAGAACCCGTACAAGCGTATCCCCTACGCTATCCTGCGTCTGGCTGATGATGACGGCGTGTACACGGGCGGCATGTTCGAGCTGGTGGAGTCGCAGCTGGATGTGAACAAGACCAAGTGGCAGGCGACGGTCAACGTCACCTTCGCGGGATCGCCCGTGTGGGTGGCTACCAACTTCCCCGACGGGGACATCGTCATCAGCCCCGACCGCGTCATTGTGGCTCGTGGTGTGACACTGGGCGAAGGTCAGGATGTGCCTCCACAGCTGGACGCCGTGACGCCCGAGTCGGCGTACGAAGCCATACAGGACCACGCCACGAACAGAGAGAGGCAGATGCAGATGGCCGAAGGTATCCCCCTGTCGATGCTGACAGAGCAGGGGAACCCGCCGTCGGGCGTGGCCCGCATGATAGAGCGTATGGAGCTGACAGAGATGCGCTACTCCGACCAACGCCACCTGCGGTCATGGGAGAAGGAGCTAGCTAAGCTGACGGCGCTCGTAGCCGACACCGACGCAGGCGTGGCTATCAATCCCGACAGCGTGGACGTGGACGTGAGCTACCAGGATGAGCCGGTGACGATGGACGTGAAGGAAGAGTACGAACTCGACAAGATGAAGCTCGCAGACCTGACGATGAGTGCTGATGAGTTCTACCAGAAGTGGGCAGGCGTGAGCGATATCACTGAGGAGTTGCCCAAGCGACGCGCGAAGCTGACACTCATCGGCGGCGCTGTATCCACGCCACAGCCACCAGCAACCGACCCTGAATAAAATCACCCTTCGCCAAAAGAAAATAACCTTAAAGTTAACTATTGGCGAATTAGGTCCAAGCCATGTCTGAACTTTGGGCATGGCAGATAACCATGAGCCGACCGAGCAGGACTTGGAGGCAAAGGGGCAGGACCCCAACAACGGCGGGCAGGACCCGCAACCAGACCGTCAGGCAGGCCCTGATAAGTCAACCCCTGATGATGTAGTCCAATCCGAACTCAAGCGGGCACGCGAAGAGGCCGCCGCAGCACGTGTGAAGCTGCGCGAATACGAGCAGGCCGAAGCGGCACGCAAAGAGGAGGAGGCCAAGAAGCGCGGTGAATATGAGCAGCTATACGGCGAACTCAAGAGCAAGCACGCTGAGACAGAGCGTGAACTCGAGGAGTTACGGCAGCTCAAGCAGCGCGTTGAGGAGGAGAGTGAAGCGAGGCGCAAGGCGCTACTGGTGCAACTCCCTGCCGATATGCAGGACGCATTCAGCACGTCGAGCGAAGAGCAGCTACGCATCGTCCTCGAGCGCATAGCCGCAACGGGAGCCTCACCGGAAGGGTTACGCAAGCGAGCCAGACCAGACGGCTCTGATGATGGCAAGGGGACGCCCCCCGCCCCGAAGCCGGGAGAGCCCGGATGGTTGCGTGCGACGCTTGGTCAGGGTTAGCAGCAGCAACTAACCACGACAAGCAACATAAAGAGGAAGATCAATGGCTAATTACCAACTGAGCTACGACTTCGCGAACATCAAACGCGATCTAAGCGAAGCGTACACCAAGCTCGTAGCGTCACAGCCGACGCTCATCGGGCGCATCCGCGTAGGCTCACCCGCCACGCAGACGAAGCATGAGTGGCTTGAAGAACAACTCAACCCGACATCCAGCGCCATCACATCGTTCGACGTGAACGGTGACGGCACGGGTGTCAACGTAGCATCGACGGCAGGATTCACCGCAGGCGACATCGTACGCGTGACCACATCGACAGGTGCCACACGCACAGAGGTCATGCGCATCACGTCCGTTGACTCATCGACGGACCTGACGGTATCGCGCGACTACGGTGGCTCCACGGGCGTGACGCTCGATGTCGGTGACATCCTGGTGCTCATGTCCAGCCCCAAGAATGAAGGTACCGACCCGGCGGTGACCAAGGGCACGGGCGAAGCATCGGTGGTGTTCAACTACTCGCAGATTGATGATGAGGTCGCCAAGGTATCCAAGACACTGCAGGTGACAGGTGCCTACGGCATCAGCAACGCTCTCAACGATGCCGTTGAGCGCAAGATGCTCCAGCTCGTTCGCAAGCAGAATAGCGCACTCATCTACGGTCGCAAGGTCGCACGCGATGCCTCCAACGCAGGCTCGGCAGGCGGTATCCTGCAGTTCCTCGAGGGTGGCAACGTGACGGCGGTAGGTGGAGCCCTCAGCTCAGCCGCCATCAACAACTCGTTCGAGGCCATCTTCGACGACGGCGCATTCAGCAACAACTACATGCTGGTGTGCGCTGAGAATCAGGCACGCAAGATCAGTGCCTTCAACACCTCGGGCACTAACCCTGTCTCCCAGCGTGCCGTGACAGACCGCACAACGGGTGGGTATGTGACCACGTTCATCTCCGACCTCGGTGCCGTCAACGGTTTCGCCGCTGACGTGTTCGTCGATCCCAACTTCCCGAAGGACCAGCTGGCGATCCTCGACATGAACCGCATCGAAGTCAACTACCTGCGCCCGCTGGCAGACGAAGATGCCACCCTCCCCGGTGGCGACTACTTCCAGCGCCGCATGCTGCACGAGTACACCTTCACGATCCGCGATGGAGCACGCGCACACGCTCTCCTGACCGGACTGACGCTGTAAGGCTTAACCACGGCCTTACCTCCACAGATGCAGAACGGGGCGGGTCGCACCGCCCCACCTGCAGATAACAAAGGAGACAGCACATGGCATACACACGAGGAACACAAGCAGAGGCGGCACGCCGCGAAGGTGTGCACCGTAGCACGATAACACGCCGCGTCAAGGAAGGCAAGCAGGACCTCGGAGCTCTGGACAACGAGCGCAGGGGTGCGGCATTCATTAAGACGGTCAAGAAGCAGATGGGTGCAGAGTGAATCATGCGCCCGTACATCTTGGCAGCTCGATGGGGTTCATGGTCGATAACCTGATGGAAGGTCCGGCACTCATCGTAACCAAGAGCCACGTAGGTGGTAGTGCGGTCAACATCATCATCAATGATGGGACGAACAACCGCAAGGTCATCACGGTAGCACTCAGGCAGCTGGTGAACGCGCTACAGATGGTGGTTTCCGATGCGCGTGACAACGGCATCATCATCATCACACCCGAGGTGGCATCATGAGCTGGGCATCACTCGAGACAACAGCAGAGCATATCAAAGGCCGTGAGTCACTGGTGTTCGGTTCGTTCACCGATGACGATGCCAAGGCCATCATGAAGGACCTCGCCAAGGACCAGGTCAAGCGTGACCTCGCAGATGCGCTCAACATCACCACCGCCAGCGATTACGATACGACATACGACACGCTGGCAACGGACTATGCCGACATCCTACAGAGGGCGCTGGCATACCTGCAGCTACATCTCTGGTTCACCGACCAGTCCGCAGGGGTGGACTCGGCAAACCAGATGAAGGCTGACCACTACCTGAGCGAGTACAGGCGTGAACAGCGCCGGTTCAAGACGCTCGGCAACTACGCTACATCATCGACAGTCGGGAGCCAGACGCTATGGCGCTGACAGTCACACAGTCACGGTCTAAGACGGCGCTCGTGCTCACACGCAGGCTCAACGATGAGCTGTCACGGCGCTACCCCTCATCGAAGCTGCGCTTCGCTGTGAGGCAGGTAGCCAAAGAAGAGATAGACCTCATACGTGAGCGCATCGACAAGGGATTGGATAAGAACTACAAGCCCATGCGACGCTTGAGCGATGGATACAAGAAGTACAAGCAGCAGATCATCGACCAGGGGTATCGCAGAGGCAAGGGCAGGGGTAAGAAGCGCAGGCTCGTATCCATACAGCCGACGGCGTTCGCTGCCGATAGCGCCACTGACCTCATGCGCCTCTCAGGTCGGATGATGCGCGATATGTACGTCCGCGACATCGAGGTGGACCAGGACAAGAACGGCAACCTCCTCATGGCGTACACGCTCGATTTTAAGACGGCACGAAGCAAGAAGATCGCCAACTACCACATCAACATGGGCGTGGGCAAGGCACGCCGCAAGCGTGACTTCTGGGGGCCTGCGCGCAACAAGAAGGACACCGACAAGCTCACACGCACACTCTTGAGGTCGCTGCAATGAGCTGGCCTGCACACACCTCTGATGCCGACTACATCACCGCGCGTATCAAAGCGGTCTATCCCACAGCGACGGTCTATAACGCCGAAGCCATAGATATGAACTCATGGCTACAGAAGCAGGCAGGCCAGCTCAACAGCTACCTCATAAGCTATGAGGGGTGGGTTCTCTATGACCCGCATGAGGGTAGGGGGACGCCGATGCCACGCAAGATATTCAGCGTGTACTGGCACGGCAGGGAGATGGGCGGCGAAGGGGTAATGGATGCACTCGTATCGCAGATAAACACCGTTAAGACATTTACCATAGGATCGAGCCGCCGCGATGCGTCAGTAACGGGGGGCCGTTACTTGCTGATAGATCGTGGCTTCGACACATACCAGTTAGACATTGAGATCAAATAACAAGGAACGATTATGACAGGAGCAGCAAATAAACTGCAGCTGCACAAGATCACCGCAGGGTCGCCGGATACGATCATCACCACGCCGACACTGGCGTGTACGCAGATCATCTCCACAAACCCCGATGGCCTTATCAGCAAGAAGCAGGTGACGATTTCCTTTGAGATCGACCAGTGCGATGACACGCTACTGACCGCACTCAAGGACCTGGTAGGAACAGTAGAGCCTTCGGACTCCGAAGCCGAGAAGTACGAAGATGGAACGGAGTCATCCGAAGGTGGTGCATCATCGACGGCGGGCGTGACACGCTCGGTGCTCATCAAGTATGGCACGGACCTGAGCGCCACGCACCTGCACGTCATCGTAGCGTCAGGGTGGGTGACCAACGCATCGTGGGCTCACACCACGAAGTACAACGAGGTGACCAAGCCCGCGCTCGAATACAAGACGGCGAAGCAGGCAGCAGGCAACGCCATCACCATCGCAGCAGGCGTATGGGATAGCGCCATCGTGCAGACGACGACACCGACACCGGCACTGCCGACATCCATCGCCGCAGCTACCTACGGTGATGACTACGCTCTGCAGAAGGCATAACCAACGCGGGGGCGGCGTAGAGTCGCCCCCATATTTCATTTCATTATTTGTGGAGGATAGGTGATCACCAAATCAATAGCGATGGACTTCCTCGCATACGTTGACGCGGCGTGCGATAACTACGAATGCACACCCGACGCAGAGACGGTGCAAGCAGTCAAGAGCGTCGGGGCACGTGAGTTCCACGCTGCATGGGTCGAAGCTATGAAGGCTGCACGCTGGCGTACAGGTCTGTCTAAGACCGACCACGAAACACTCATGACACCGCACATGCGCAGGTGGGAGCTGCTGGTAGACGCACAGCGCAACCCCATGATCGCCATTGAGGAGATGTCCCTCGAAGCGCAATGGGAAGGTGATGAGGAGGGTGATGATGACGAAGAGTGAGCCGATGAAAACTGTGACGCTGACAGACCCTGCCGACCCGACGCGGACGGTCAAAGTCCTCCCCACCATCCCATCGGGGAAGGTGCGCGTAGAGCTGGCCAAGCTCGCAGCGGCAACACCCACCATTGATGCCAAGGCCCGCAAGATCGCGGAGAAAGCCATGATAGCCAAGGGTGAGGCCGATGAGGTCATACGTGAGATGATACGCTCGGGTGAGGTCACATTCGACGATGTGGTCAACGCTGGCAAGGAGTCACCCGAGACCGTGGAGGCACGGCTCATGAACACCGTAGAGATGTTCAGGGTGTGCGCACGTATCCCGGAGGAATGGGCAGACAAGGTCAACGATGATGAGTTCATGCTCGCACAGGATATAACGGAGGTCGAAGCGTTCATTGAATCCTTTCGCAAGCGCATTGGCATCTGATGACGCTATCATCGACGAGGTGTGCGAGGTGCCTGCGTTCCGTCGCAAGTGGCGGCATACAACGAAGCACAGCGCCATGAAATACCTGCCCGATGATAGCGAGTACAAGGTGATGCACATATGCACAGTCGCAGCGGGGGACGTGGTCAAGGGCTCGATGTGGTACGAGTCCAAACCCCTGAGTGACGTGTACAGATGGCTGGCTGTACGGCTGGCAGAAGTTGACGATACAGACTAAGTGGAGGTAAGGCCACATCTGGAGACGATGTGGCGGACATTAATGCGAGCATAGGACTAGACAGCCGCGAAGCTGTTGAGGCCATCAACAAGCTGGCACGGCAGGTCGATGAGCTACTCGGCAGGCTGGGTAAGCGCGTGGACCTCAAGGTCGGCGCCGACACGTCGGGCGCGAAGAAGGCCGTCAACGATGCACGCACGTCCATCGAAGCCGCGGCCAAGAAAACGGCGGCAGACATCCCCGTTAAAGCCGACACATCACAAGCCGTCAACCAGATACGCAGTGCGCGGGGGCAGTTCGCAGCCGCGGGCAAGGATGCAGGTGAGGCGACATCGGCAGGGTTCAAGGGTCAGATAGCAGGCCTCGGTGACAGCCTCAAAGGGGCCTTCGGTGGTGCTCTCTTAGGCGGCGGACTAGCAGGTGCGGTAACGGCAGGCGTGAGTGCTCTCACCAGCGCGGCCAAGGCGGCGTTCGATGAGTACAAATCCCTCAACACCAACATCCGCAACATCGGCACGCTGGGTATCGCCGAAGAGTCGCTGGGTAAATTCGAGACCCTTATCACGGACCTGTCAACGAAGGTCCCCGACAAGGCATCAGACATTGCCAACGGCGTGTACCAAGCCATCTCTGCGGGGATATCGGGGACAGAGACAGAGATCGTAGGCTTCGTAGAGACGGCATCCAAGGTAGCCGTAGCGGGTCTGTCTAACACCGAAGAGGCCGTAAACGGTCTTACGACCATCACCAACGCTTACGGTCTCGGCGCTAAGGGGGCCAAGTTCGCCGCTGACTCCATGTTCGCGGCCATCAAGGCTGGTAAGACATCGTTCGCGGAGCTGAATCAGGCGATGGCGCAAGTCGTGCCGACGGCGGCGGCATCCAAGGTAGGGTTCGACACCGTAGCCGGGTCTCTCGCATTCCTGACTGCCAACGGCATCCCCACGCGTCAAGCATCGACGGCGCTGAACGCGGCGTTAGTGGCCCTCCAAAAGCCGAACAAGGAACTGGCCAAGGCACTCAAAGCAGGTGGGCTGGAACTCAAAGACCTGCAAGGGGCCATGCGAGATGTCAAGGATGGCGGTATCGGACTGCAAGGGGTGCTGGGAGTACTGCAGACAGGCCTCAAGAAAACAGGTCAATCCGTCACCACGGCGTTCAGTTCCAAGCAAGCAGCCAAAGCGGTCAACACCCTGCTCAATGATTTGGATAAGACCAACGCGGCCATCGACGGTGTCCGCAACTCGGTAGCCGAAGGTGGCGTGGCCGAAGGTGCTTACGAGGCGGCGTCGAAGGGTCTGCAGGTGCAGCTGGACATCCTGCGTAACAACATCCAGGCGGTCTTTAACAACGCATTCAAGGCCATCATCCCTGTCATCGACCAGGTGGTGAACATCTTCACCAACGTCCTCAAGCCCGTCATAGACAGGACCATGACGGCTGTAGGGGAGGCGTTCTCACGGCTGTGGCCTATCGTCAAGCCGGTGCTGGCTCTCATCGGTGGTGCCATCATAGCTCAGATTGTTACGAGCATCACCCTCACGCAGACGGTGCTCACCACCCTGCTCAATATCGCGGTCAAGGTGTTCGACAGGATAAAGCAGGCCCTTGACCCTCTCATCAGCAGGTTCACGGGGCTGGCGGGGGCCGCAGGCGAGCCGATAGACCCTGTCAAGATATTCACCGACATCCTCGAGATAGCCACCACCGTCATCAGTGAAGCGGGGGCCGTAGTCGCTGACGTGGCGGGGATATTCATAGAGGTATTCGTTACAGCGGTGGAGGCCGTCGTAGCCATCGTGGACCCGCTGCTTGACTTGTTCAAGGGGCAGGCCACGGAGACGAAGAATGTAGCAGAGCAGACCAAGAAAGCCATCCCGATCATCGACCAGATCAAGATGCTATTCCTTGGCATGCGTGCCAACATCAACGGCGTCGTCACCGCCATGCGTGAAGCCAAGGTGGTGATATCCGAGCTGGCGAGCGCCTTCGCATCAGGCAACATCCTCAAGATATTCAGCCTCATCGGTGATACTGGGAATAGGCTGGGGGATGCCTTCGAGCGCGGCAAGAATGAACTCTTTGCCATCGCGAAAGCCGAGGAAGAAGCGGCGGCAGCGGCGGCAGCCAAGAAGAAGGAGGAAGAAGAAGAGGAAGAGACATCCACTGACACTGCTGAACTGAAAAAGACAGCCCTCGAGCGTGCCACAGCTGCGTACAAGAAGCAGCAGGCCGTCATCAAATCGCTGGCGGATCAGGAGAAGGCACGCCTGCAGGTGTTGCGCGACCAGGATGCTATCAGTGAGTCGGTGTTCAACATCCGCACGGCAGAGATAGACAAGCGCTCACTGCTGGACCAGTTCGACGTTCTCAAGAAGCTCTACAAAGCGCAGCTCGATGCCGACGGATTCCTCACGGGCGTAGGCATAAAGCTCAACGCCGATGAGTCTATCGTTGACGTACGCAACGAGGTGACCAAGCTCGTAACGGACCTCTCCAAGCTGACAGCGGTGGTATCCGTCAAGGTCAACCTGGGCAAGACAAGCGAGATAGATAAGGCCCTCAACGAGCTGTTCAAGTCGGGGTCTGATACCATCAAAGATGACTTCAACGCTGAGTTCCTGGCGTTCGCGCAGGCAGCGGCAGAGAGTGCGACGGCGGCACTCAATGACCAAGCCGACAAGCAGAAGGTCATCATCGACGGCATAGGGCAGCTGGCAAAAGGCATAGGCAAAGCATTCCAGGATGCCTACAACGACGCAGGCCGGGCGGCGCGTGACTTCGACAAGGAGGCCGGTGACAAGCTCACACAGCAACTCAAGCAGGGTGAGATTAGCTACAGGGACTACGCCGCCAAAGTCGGTGAGCTTAACGAGAAGATGGCCGACGATCCCAACAGGCTCGACCGCATCATGGCAGGCGTCAACGGGGCGCTGACGGATACGATGGCAACGCTCACGCGCACCATGAACGCACGTCTCGACGCGCTGGCAAGCAAAACCGAGCGGACAGCCAAAGACATGAGCGATGCCTTCACCGCTTCCGGAGCGGTAGTGGGGGCGTCGTTCGTAGCGATGGTGGCGCAAGGAGAGAACGCCATCAAGAGCCTCGTGCTGGCAGCGCTCGATGGACTGCAGGCCATCATGCCCATCCTGATAGCAGAGATTTTCGGTAAGAGCATCGCCGCCAATCCTATCACGGGGACGATACTGGCGGCAGGCCTCACGGCGGCACTCACGGCACTCGTGGAGGGGGCACGTGCGGCGGTATCGGGTGCATTCGAGAAGGGCGGCCTCGTGAGCGGCGGCAGGCAGGTGATCCAGGTCAACGAGCGCGGTGAGGAATTCGTGGTCAACGCCGATGCCACGCGCAGGTTCATGCCCCTGCTCGAAGCCATCAACAGCGGACGCATAACGCGTGCGTCCCTCGACAAGTCGCTAGGGCTGGCGGCTATGGGCATCACCTTCACCGACCGTGCCGATAAGGGCGCACAGGCCGCGGCGGCAATCGTACGTGAGAGAGATGACCTACGTGAACAGGTCGAAGAGCTGACGGCCGTTGTGCGTGAACTAAGAGACGATAACAGAGCCATGCGGCGGTTCATCGAAGGGCAGCCCGTGCAGACAACGATGATAGTAGAAAATGCTATCGACGGCAACGACATCGAGAGCACGATCAACAGGCGCGTGGTCAAGCGTGTAAGGAGGTGGTGATGGGCGATAACAAGAAACCTAAGCGAGTCGATGACGTGAGTGAGGCCGTAGATGTCATGGTCGATGCGCTGGCATACGTGGTCATAGCTGCCGTGCCTACAGACGCCGACGGCACATACGAGATACACACGCTCTACCGCAATGACCTTGCAACGCATACCCTGCTGACCTACGGGTACAAGAACTCGATGGCATCAATAGACAGCCTCATCCACGGCGCCGATGATGAGGACATGGACGACGATATGGAGGATGACGATGAGTAAGCCGTATGAGTTCTACCTGCGGGGAACTAACACGTTCTTCGGTGACGCCACGCCATACGTCACCACGGCCGCTGCCGACTCCGCACCCGGGACGATGCAGGGGCCCCCGACATCTACGGCAGGGTGGATAACCGTACGTGCCTACGGTGCCGACGCTACCCTCCCCACCGAAGGTGATGAGTGGATGAACCCGGCAGGGCAGGCATACAAGGACATCATCCAGCGGTGGCAGTTCACCCTCAAAACCCTCAAATACGGTTTCCCTGCCGACTGGTCAGACTGGTATGCCTTGCAGCAGCATATCACGCGGACATACCTCTACATGGCCGTCAAGACCTACGACATCACCCTCCACCCTGTGGACAGGGCCATACCTGTGACCGTGGACAGCTCGCCCGTCCATGAATACTCCGACGGCACCAAGAGCATGACGCTCACCCTCAAGCGAAGAGTCACGGGGGAAACCCTTGGCTGACATCTACAGATACGAGTTCACCGACAAAGACGGCGAACAGTGGCGCCTCGATTTCAGCGAGCCCGGTAGTGCCCTCGGCGGTTCCCCTACCGTCGAGGTCATGAAGCACGATGCCATACGCGGCATCACGTCCAGCTGGGAGTGGGACAAGTGGCCCGTAGGTCTGGCAACGCCGACGCGGTTTGAGTTCGTGTTCACCGTGGCGTCACTGCCGACAGCACTGCGAGATGAACTCCTGCAGGTGCCGTCACTCCTGACGTTGACACTCAACAGCACGCTACCCGGTGCCGATCAGGTGGACGTGACGGTGCGGTGCCGCGTCTGTGTGGCTCTCTACCGATGGACAGGTGGGACGTGGAACATGCGATGGATGGGCACGCAGGACGTGGGGGCTACGGTGTCCCCCGAGCTGTCAGAGTCAGGCGTAGGGGATACCCTCACCGTGGAGATGGTCGATGCGTGGCAGGCAGCAGCCAAGGCCCTCACGCTCACGGATGTTCGTGATGCCGATTTCAAGAACGTCAAATACAACACCACCTACACATCACGTCAGGGTGTGGCGTCGGTCCTCTTCACCGAGGGTGGGGTATGGAAGGGTGTCCTCAACGGCGTATGGGGTGTGGCTTTGTGGGGCGTGTTGCGCAACACGCTATACACGCTCTGGCAGACGCACCTGGCAGATGCCATGACCCTCATCATGAGACGGACGGTGACACTCGATATGGTCACGGCCCTCGAAGCACAGCGCCTGCTGCCACGTCAGCAGAGGTACGTCAAGAATGAGCCGTGGCCGTCAGCGATGCTCATACTCCAGCCCTCGCTCATCCCCTTCCTCGTGGACGGCACCTCCCTCACATACTCGATGCACGATGAGCTGGCACGTAACTACCCCTCCATGTACGACCTGCTGGTGGACATGCTGGGCGAAGGGGCGCGGTCATCGGCGGTCTATTACGACGGCGCGGCTAACTGCTACGTGGCCTCATGGCAGACCATGACGCGAGCCGTCAGCCCTACCGTGGTGGACATAGCGCCGCGGGCACGTAATACCAAGGTCACCCTCAATGACCGCGTCATGACGGCGGCCATAGCATCATCGGAGCTCAGGCAGTCAGCCGATTACGACCGCATAGAGCAGACCCTACAGGCGGGACGTAACGATGAGGGGCTGACAGTGCCCATCGTGACCACCACTTCCCCGTCAGCACTCGAAGCCAAGGGAGGTACGGCGGTCCGCTTCGTGGCGGCACAGATGACCATGCCAGCGAGTGCCCATGACCACATGATAGGCAACTTCTACCCTGATCTCCTGGGGCTCTACTACCTCTCCACGGCGGGTGGTGCCTTCTCCACGTCACAATTCATCAGGTGCGCCTCATGGTGGCCGGGTGACGGTTCGACGGCACCGACAGCGGCAACCTATGAGTGGACGAATGAGCCGCATAAGTGGGCAGGGTCAGCACTCGCAGACCAGCAGGAAACGGGCGTCATGTACCAGATCGCCACCTATCTCTACACCACCTTCGGTACCACGCCCGGGAGCACCCTCGCATGCACCCTCCGTGCCAACGAGATACCCGACATGCGGTTGTCGGCATACACCATGCACACGCATGAGATGCAGATGGACCTTACCACCACACGGGCGTGGCTCTCATCAGCACCGACGACGTGGATCGCTACCAAGGTTGACTGCGACTGGATATCAGGGCTCGTGAATGTGGAGGCGTATGGCCAGTAAACCACCTATCAGAGACAGCTCGATCACCGAGAGCCAGCTATCACCGCACCTGCGGAGAAGGCTCAAAGGCACGGGCGGTAACACCCTCACCATATCCAGCCCGCCACCGACAACGGACACGCCGCTGGCGCACTACACCCACGCCACCACACAGTCGGTCACCGTGGACGGGTGGGATTCTGCGCAGGTTCCGCTGACGGCGGCCACAGCCGTCATCAGCGCGTCGGAGGTCACAGCCACGTCACCGTGGACACTCACAGCCGATGGGCTCTACATTATAGAGGTCACCGCTGACGTCACCATAGACGCAGGCGTGGGGGGTGTGGTCGTAGCCCTGGCAGGGCCGCAGCGTGACATGGCTTCGCAGGCCGTGTTCCGTGACGGCGTGATATACGGACGGTGGTATGCAGACATCGACCCCAGCCTGACAGTGTCCCTGCGCATCCACGCCGCATCGCCGCAGGGAGGCTCTGTGTCCGTGACCGCACTCGGCATCAGGGTGTGGCAGGTGGAGTAGCGTACAACTACGTAATTCTCACCTGATGCAACTTTATAGTTGCATCGTCCGTACAGATACCCTATATTGCACACGTAAACGATGGTGATGCACGACCAATGACGGTGCACGGACGCAGCCCGACAGACTGCACAGGAGATAGACAAATGGTGAACGCAGACTCTCGCGAGATCAAGACAGCATTCGCAGATGCTTTCCCAAGCGATTTCCCCGCTTACAATGCTGACTGGGACGATGAGTGGATTGATGATGCGGAGATCGTGTTTACGCGCGACACCATTGAACAATTCATAGCGAACCGCAAGACGAGCTTCAATGAACCAGGTCGCGTAGTCGAGCAGACGCCCACGAGTCTGAAGATTGAGGCTTTACAACGGGTGAAGGGTGAACAACGCCAGGATGTGTGGGTGGTTGATTTGGGTGAGTGGCGTGCCGTCGCATCTATGGATACGGGTGGTAAGTGGTAAGATTGACCCTGTCAGACCTTCACCGCCTCAAAGCCGTCATCGCTCTGAGGCGGTGGTTCCTTGCGTCGGGGCTCGACCCTGCGACCATGCGATCACGACTCCGAAGGGGTGCGCCCGAACTCACGCCCGAAGAGTCGGATGCGCTCATGCAAGCACTGGAACCTGTTAGAATCACGTTAGATTCAGCGCCCCGTCAAGGCACTTCCACATGAGCGAAACCCCCATAACCACAGGGTTTCCGTATCTGCTTCGAGTCCCAGAGGGATTTGAACCCCCAACCAACGGATTATGAGACTGTTGCAGTGTCCTTATATGCCAACACGTTACGTGGCGTCGGTAGCCATAGGGTAGCTAATGCCGTGCGTGCAGCGTCCAAATCATGGGCTCTGTAGTGCCTCTCGGTCACTCCCTGCGGGTGGTGGCGCATAAGGTAAACCTGCATGTGGTAGGGTAGCGTGTCGATGAGTGCGAGGAACGTGGACCGTGCCCATTTCAAGCGCCATCCCGTAGCGCGGCGCATTGCACTCGAGACCGTAGCCACGCGTCCCTCAGTGTAGGTGTACTCAGGCATCATGTCCAGCCATGCCAGCGCATCAGGGTGGACAGGCCGCACCTCATCACGCTTGGTGATCTTGTTGCGCCACGCTATCGTACACGCCGTCCTGTCAATACGCTCAGGCGTAATCGTCATCACGTCCACAGGTCGGCCCCCCGTGCAAGCCATGAATAGGAACAGCGGCATGTGCAGGTGACGGGGTGCGTTCGTTAGCTGGTCAGGCGTCAACACCACGGGGTTCACGCCCTCCTCACGCACCATCTGACGTGAGATGTTCACCGGCTGTAGGCTGTACGTCTCCACGCACCAGTTGGTAAAGGTCCTGTAGTGACGCAGGATGTTATTCACGGTCGCAGGCGCATACCACGTGCCCTTGCTTCCAGACCACGGCTCACGGCGGAAGTCGGCAGCGAAGCGCGTCAACATCTCGGTGGTCACCAGGGCCTGCGTATCCGTCACCACGATGCCATAGGCACGCGCGTATCCCTTCATCGTCCGCTCACCTGCATTCCACTCACGAACGAACCGCTCCCACGCGTCGCAGATGCGCACGGCGTGGACAGGGGCCGCACCCGTCAGCTCGTCCAGCCAGAGGTGCTTCTTCATCCGCTGTGCCAGACGGCGGTTAGCCTGCGTGTCAGGCATGCGCGTGGCGATCACGCGGCCACTGCCGGTGCGGACATAGAGATACCCGCCCTTGGAATACACAGACCCAGGTATCCCGTCAGGTGCGCGTTTCACTTCGGGTCTATACGGCTGGTTTTGTATTCGTACTTGGGCGTATCCACCGTCACTGCGAACGTATCAGCACGGTTGCGACGGTAGAGTGTGTCATACCACCGCATCACGTACGTGCCTGCCTGCGGCAGGGTGTACCTGCTGGTCTTACCCAAGGGTACGTTGTAGTTCGTCGTCCACTCACCGCCGACCAGCGCGATCTCACCGGACACCTCGATGCACGGGTCCTCATTGCACTCATTGGTCACCACCACCTCGTAGCGGTTATCCGGTGCTGTTGTGCATGACACGGCCAGCGCGGCAACGATTACGAATGCCGCTACGGAAGAAATGTATTTCATCATATCACCTCATTTGTGGTCTGTACTTACGTATGATTTCATCTAAAATACCAATGACCTCCACCTCTTCTTCGCTAACAGTTAACGCACTGTATTCGCTGTTAGCCGGGTGGAATGTCACCGTGCCGTCACCATTGCGGCGTGCCTCTTTCAGCA
>ERZ869936.720-NODE-720-length-28421-cov-30.873863_pt1 | contig 28421 bp, 16 predicted proteins | sample MGYA00520876_ERZ869936 | MGnify/ENA primary metagenome ERZ869936 (study PRJEB32218, sample SAMN09650985) | biofilter metagenome | isolation source: enrty point of leading RO module | place: Saudi Arabia: Thuwal, RO plant located on Red Sea | collected 2016-02-17 ... | reverse complement strand
GCCGGGCACGCGGGCACCGACAACGAGCAGGGCGGCCGCAAGGCCGGCGAGGCGATGATCGAGGTGCTCGGCGAGACGGGCGGCGAGATCGCCATTTTGGCCTACCCCCAGGCCCATTCGTGTGTGCTCCGCGTGCGGGGATTCAAAGCGGTGATCGAGGCCCATAACGCCGAGCATCCCGATGCCCAGATCCGCATCGTGGCGGAGAACGACGGCGGCGGAAAGCAGGGAATTAGTCGCAAGCAGACCGACCTGTTCATCTCGCGCAATCCCGAACTGGCGGCCATCTTTGCGATCAACGATCCTTCGGCCCTGGGGGCCTATACGGCGTTGGAAGCGGCCGGCAAAGCGGGCAAGGTCACGATCATCGGCTTCGACGGCGAGTTGGCCGGCCGGCAGGCTATCAAAGAGGGAAAGATCTACGCCGACCCGATTCAGTTTCCCAAGAAGATGGCCCGCGTGACGATCGAGAACATCATCAAGTATCTCGACGGGCAGGAGTTCGAAAAGGTGCAGCTCTTTCCCACGGAGCTCTATCGTCAGAGCGATGCGCTGGACGATCCGGAGTTGAAGTAGTTCGGGGCCCGGCCACCGACGATGGTTTCTGTGCCTATGCGAGCCCCGCTGCTGCGGATGTCCGGCATTCAAAAGCGATTTCCGGGCGTGCACGCGCTCCGCGGGGTCGATCTGGAATTGGCAGCCGGCGAGGTGCTGGCCCTGGTCGGGGAGAACGGCGCCGGCAAGAGCACCTTGATCAAGGTGCTCGGCGCGGCCCAGCAACCCGATGCGGGCAGCGTGGAGATCGACGGCGCGCCGCTCGTGGCGGCCACGCCGCACGCGGCCCAGCGGGCGGGTATCGCCATCATCTATCAGGAGCTGAACCTGGCCGGGGCGATGACGGTGACCGACAACATCTTCCTCGGGCATGGGCTGACGCGCTGGGGATGGGTTCGTCGCGCGGCCGAGCGAGATGCGGCGGCGGAGTTGCTCGCCGGGCTGGGCGTGGCAATCGATCCGGCGGCCGAGTGTCGCACCTTGAGCATCGCCGAACAGCAGGTTGTGGAAATCGCCAAGGCGCTCTCGCTCGATGCTCGCATTGTGGTGATGGACGAGCCCACGGCGGCCCTGTCGCCGGCGGAAGTCGAGCGGCTGTTCGGCGTGATCGGCGAGCTGAAGCAGCGCGGCATCGGGGTGATCTACGTGAGTCATCGCCTTTCCGAGGTGCTGGAGATCGCCGATCGGGTGACGGTGCTGCGCGACGGCGCGACGGTGGGCGAGAGCCCCATCGCCGCAACGTCCCGCGAGGCGATTATCGAGATGATGGTGGGGCGAAAGCTCGAGGACGAGTTTCCGCCGAGGCAGGTCGACATCGGCGAGCCGCGACTGGTGGTGGATCGGCTCTCGCGCGAGCCCGACGTCCGCGACGTCTCTTTCGCAGTGCGGGCCGGCGAGATCGTGGCCCTGACCGGCCTGGTCGGTTCGGGACGCACCGAGACGGCTCGCTTGTTGTTTGGAGCCGACCCGGCCGACGCGGGCCAGGTGTCGATCGACGGTCAGGTCGTCTCGACCGTGCGGCCGCGAGCGGCAATTGCGGCGGGCATCTGCTTGTTGACCGAAGATCGCAAATCGCAGGGGCTGATACTCGCCCACGGGGTGCAAGAGAATTTTGGCCTGCCGAACTTGAAGCGGTTCGCGCCTTGGGGCTTGTTGCGACCGGCGCGCGAATCGACGGCCCTGGACAACTACGTCGAACAATTGCAAGTTCGACTGGCGAGTCGCAATCAGCGGGTCGCCACGCTCTCGGGCGGCAATCAGCAGAAGGTCGTGCTGGCCAAGTGGCTGCAGAAGAACGCCCGGGTGATTATCGTCGACGAACCGACTCGCGGTATCGACGTGGGCGCGAAGCGGGAGATCTACCACTTGCTCAACGCGTTGGCGGCCGAAGGGAAGGCGATCTTGATGATCAGCAGCGAGCTGCCCGAGGTGCTGGGCATGGCCGATCGGATTCTGGTCATGCACGACGGTCGCATCACGGGCGAGATTGACGACGTCGCAGCGGCGACGCAGCAAGAGATCATGGACCTGGCCGTGGCCTGAGAGGAGATAACGCGTGGAGCGTGCCGCATCGCCGCAGAAACTGATTCACTTCCTCTCGCAGTTCGGCCCCTTGGTGCTGCTGCTGCTGTTGTGCCTGTTCTTCAGCATGATCAACTGGCGCGAGCAGCATCCCCGTTCACCGGCGGCCGGTGCGCGTTTGGCTGAGGCGATCTTGGCGGACTTCGACGCGGAGGCCAAGGCCGACGCGGCGTTTGTCGTGCTGGCGGGGCACGGCGAGGAAGATCGGGCGTTTGCCGAGGCGATCGAGGATCGGTTCCGAAAAGGCGACGCGGCGAACGTGAGCACCTTCGCCGGCAAACCGCAGGAGATCCGCGAGTTCCTCGACACGGTCGTCGAGCAAGACCGGTCGGTGGCCGCGGTGGCGACCAATCATCGCACCGGCTCGCTCTCGCTGTTGAGCGAGAAGGCGCTGCGCCAGCGGCACGAGATTTTTGCGGACGTGGTCGTGCGTCAGCCGCCCAGTTATCGCTGGCCGATCTTTCTGACGATCGACAACTTCCGCAACCTGCTGAACAACACGGCCACGATCGCCATCATCGCCGTCGGCATGACAATTGTGATCATCACGGCCGGCATCGATCTTTCCGTGGGCAGTGTCATGGCGCTGGCCTCGGTAATGACCGCGGTGTCGATCAATTCCTGGTACGGCGGAGCCGATGCCACGACATGGGGACTCTACGCGGGCGCGGCGACGGGCATCGCCGTCGGCGCACTCTGCGGTGCCTTCAACGGCATGGTGACGACGTACCTGCGGGTGCCGCCGTTTATCGTCACGCTGGCCATGTTGATGATCGCCCGCGGACTGGCCTTCGAAATTGCCACCACGCGGGGCTTCGCCGGGGCGGGCGGCGCGGCGCGCTCGACACCCGAGGCGATCAAGATCGGGGCCGAGGCGTTCGGCTACCTCAGTCGCGGACGTCCGCTCGGCATTCCGCTGCCGATTCTGATCGCCCTCGGCCTCTACATCGTCGCGCACCTGTTGATGACGCGGACCTCGTTCGGGCGCTACGTCTATGCGGTCGGCGGCAATCGCGAGGCGGCGCGGCTTTCCGGCGTGCCGGTGTTTGGCGTGTTGATCGCTGTGTACGCCCTTTGCGGGGCGACGGCGGGGCTGAGCGGCATTCTCGACGCCTCGCTGTTCGGCGGTCGCTCGACCGCGGGCGAGCTCTTCGAGTTGCAGGCGATTGCCGCGGTCGTCGTGGGCGGAACGAGCATCGCCGGCGGCGAGGGACGCATCTCGGGCACGCTTGTCGGCACGTTGATCATTGCCGTGATCGAGACCGGCCTGAATCAGACGCAGGGCGTCAGTCCGTATCAACGGCAGATCATCTTTGGCTCGCTGATTTTGGTGACAGTGGTGCTCGATCAACTCAAGCATCGCTACACGTCGGGCGCGGCGTAGCTGGCGCCGCGTGCCGATTGGCGTGGCGAGCATCAATGGATCGAGCGTGGTCATGCCCGCACTGGCAGCGATGTCAGCGGCGATGGCTCACAGTCGGCTGCGATTCTCTTCGCGACCCAGCTCAGACGGCGATTGATCTTGACGGTCGACTGGCCGCGAGGTATTAAACGCCCCTCTTCTCGACAAGAATTCTCATTTTCGATTCCGAACTTTCGACGAGTGGGCACCTTTCCCCTGGAGAGATGAACGCTCGGAGCCTGTCCGCGGCGGCCGAAATTCTCGACCGCATATCGGACACAAAAACCTTCGCGTGCGAAGTCGGTTCGCGGTCTGGCTGCTCGTGTCGCCCTCGGGGGCGATTGGCCAGGAGCCTACGCTTCGTCGACAAGGAGAACTGCGTTGAAGCCCACGATCAAGATTATTGCCGTCGCCGGATTGAGTTGTTGGCTGCTGGTCGGCTGCGTCGAATCCATTCTCGCCGCCGGCTGGACTGCTGGTGTCGGTTCTCTCTATGCGGTGGCCCAGACCCCGCCGGCTGCCGAACAAGACGCGGACGGGCTGTTGAAAATGGCTCGCGAAGCGATCGCCAACGGGCAATTCGCCGTGGCCGACTCGTACGTGCGTCGGGCCGAGGCGAAGTGGAGCAAGTTTCAGATCAATCCCTTCAAGGATTCGCCGGCCAAGGTCCGCCGCGATTTGCGTGAAGCGGAGTCGAGCAAACAACAGACGCCGCCGAGCCGTTCGTCGCGTCCGCTGCTGACCTCGCCGTTCGGCTCGCGCAAGGAACCGCCGCAGGCGGACCCTTTCAAGAACGCGGGACAGAACGTTGACAACCTGCTCGAAGACAAGAAGGGCAAGGCCAAGAACTATCTGCGCCGCGGTCGCGAAGCCCTGGCCCGCCGCGACCGCGTGGGTGCCGAGCACTACGCGAAGCTGGCGATCGAGACGGGGGCCCAGTTCGGTCCCAATGAAGATTCTCCCCAGCGGCTATGGCGGGAGCTGCACGGCGACCGGCCAATGCCCACGGCGGGACAAGCGGCGATTCGCCAGGCGCCTCCGCAGCGTGCGGAGGTGGCGGGACCGCAGCTGACGCCGGATGCGAACTCTCCGGCCCACGCGCAGGCGCGGTCGACGATCGGCGTCGAAGAAGCCCCGCCGGAACAACTGCCCGCCAATACGCAATTGGCCCTGCCAGCGCGCCGCCGCCCGGCCGCCGGCCCGGCTCCGGCGAGTGCCGCTGCGTCCTCGGGTAACAGCAGCCAGCCGCAGCGCGCCGTCTACAACCCGTACTCCGACGATTCGCGGACAATTGCGGCGGGCGGCGTCGTGCCCGACTATCCCCGCACGCCCTACGCCGACACCAAAATCCAACTCGTGGCGGGCGTCGAACCGGTCGATCGTGCTCCGGCCACGGTCAGCACGGCGGCCGCCGAGGCCAGCAGCAGTGTACCGGGACCGCCTACGGGCCAGACTGCCAGCGGACCGACTTCCAGCCAACTGATCCCCAGCGGCCAGGCTCCCACCACTTCCACCAGCGGTGCGGCCGAGCCGCTCCGCAGCACTGGCGTTCAGCTTCGTCAGGTGCCGCCGCAGAATGCTCCCGCCTTCGTGGAACCGTCGCGCAGTTCCACCTCTGCGGGCCAGCCAGTGACGACCCCGGCCAGCGGGACGATGTCGCCCGATGAGCTGATGCAGCTCGGTGAAGAAGCCATGCAGGCGGGCAATCGGGAGGTCGCCTCGCGTTACTTCCAGGAGGCGGTCGCCCGGGCCAACGAGCTCGATCCGGTCGTCGCTCAACGCATCCAGGACCGTCTCGTGCTCTCCGCCAAGCCTCGCGCGCGTGGGGCCGATCGTTCGCAGCGACTGCTGCAAGAAGCGTCGGATGCCGAGCTGCGACGTCGTCAGCAGGTGCATGCCGAGGTGCAGAAGCAATTGCGCGATGCCGAACGCCAGCAGGAGTCCGACCCCAACGCGGCCATGTCCGCGCTGAACGAGACCACCCGGTTCATTCAGGACGCCGACGTGCCAGAGCAGGACAAGCGAGTGCTGAATAACCTCGTCCAGATGCGCCTGAAGCGCGTGAAGAAATACTACGAAGACCACCGCTCGGAGATCGAGCTGGCGCAAACCAACCGCGAACGGCGCGACAACGTGGAGCGTCGCAAGCAGCACAAGGTGGAGGTCGAGGAGCGGCTGGCGAAGCTGGTCAACGAATTCAATCAGTTGGTCGACGAGCACCGCTATGAAGAGGCGGTGTTGATCGGCAAGAAGACGCGTGAATTGGCGCCCAACGAGGCGGTCGCCACTCAGGTCTGGCTGCAGGCCCGCATGCTCCAGCGGTTCATGCGCAATCGTGAGATTGGCGAGCTGAAGGAAGACGGCTTCGTGAAGGCGATGATTGAGGCCGACGAGGCTAGCATTCCGTTCGACGCGTCGAGGCCGATGCAGTATGGCGATGACTGGGACGCCATTTCCGAGAGTCGCTCGCAGTTCGGCGATGTCGAACGCCGGCGACACCCTCGAGAATTGGAGATCGAAGCGTCGCTCCGCAAACCGGTGGCGCTCAAGTTTCGTGAGGCACCGCTGAGCGAAGTGGTCAACTATCTGCAGGGCCTGGCGGGCGTAAACTTCTACGTCGATCCCGTGGGGCTCAGCGAAGAAGGGGTCCATCCTTCGACGCCCGTCACGATCGACCTGCAGAATGAGATCTCGCTCAAGAGTGCCCTCGATCTGATTCTGCAGCCGTTGCATCTGAGCTACGTGATCGAGAACGAGGTGCTCAAGATCACCAGCGAGCAGCTCCGCAACAGCAGCGTGTTTACGAAGATGTACAACGTGGCCGATCTGGTCATTCCGCTGCCCAACTTCGCGCCGCACAACCAGCTCGGTCTGCCGCAGGCCCTGGATGCGGGCGTGAGTCGTACCTTGGGAAGCCTGGGCGGCAACGCCCCGCCGGTGATGGTGCACGCCAGCCCGATGGGCTTGTCCGGTGGCATCGACTCGCCGGACGCCCTGGCCCAGACGATCGATCCCAGCGGCGGGTTTGGTACCGGCGCCCGCGGCGGCGCGACGAACGCCGACTTCGATCCGCTCATCGAACTGATCACCACCACGATCGAGCCCGACTCGTGGGAAGAGGCGGGCGGTGCCGGCCGCATCGCCGAATTCGAGACGAACCTCAGCCTGGTCGTCAGCTCGACCCAGGAAGTGCACGACAAGATTCGCGACCTGCTGGAACAGTTGCGACGTCTGCAAGACTTGCAGGTGACCATCGAGGTGCGGTTCATTACGCTTGACGACGACTTCTTCGAGCGGATCGGCGTCGACTTCAACTTCAACTTGGACGACAAGTCGCCCACGTTCGACCCCACCGCGGACGAGCAACAGAATACCTCGACCGTCGGTTTCGACGGCTTCGACGGTGTGGGCGGTCCGCCACTGTTCCCGGAAACCTTCGATATTCAGGTGCGCAACGGCAGCTTCGGCGGCTTGATTCCGGGTGGCTTCGCGGGCTTCGATCCGACGACGGCGGTCGGCACCACGGTCGGCTTTGCGATTCTCAGCGACATCGAGGCCTTCTTCGTGGTCGAGGCGTCGCAAAGCGACAGTCGCTCCAACATTCTTACCGCGCCGAAGGTGACGTTGTTCAACGGTCAGGCGGCGTCCATCTCGAATCAGGTACAGAACCCGTTTGTGACGAGCGTGGTGCCGGTCGTCGGCGACTTCGCCGCGGCCCAGGCGCCGGTGATTGCCGTGTTGCCCGAAGGCACGACGCTCTCGGTGCAGGCGGTCGTGTCGGCCGATCGCCGCTACGTACGGTTGACGTTGATCCCCTTCTTCAGTGAGATTCGCGACGTCGAAGAGTTCACCTTTACAGGCAGCTCGACTTCGACGTCTTCCGAGTCGGATGAGACGGCGGACGCCGGTGACACGACGAGCGCCTCGACGGCGACGACGACCACGACCAGTGGTACGACGATTCAGTTGCCGCAGTTCGCCTTTACGACGGTCACCACGACGGTCAGCGTGCCGGACGGCGGCACGGTCCTGCTCGGCGGGGTGAAGTCGCTCAACGAGAGCCGCACGGAGCGGGGAACGCCGTTCTTGGCCAAGATCCCCTATATCAGCCGCCTCTTCAAGAATGTCGGTATCGGCCGCGAAACCACGAGTTTGATGCTCATGGTCACGCCGCGTATCATCATTCAGGAAGAAGAGGAGCAGAATCTCGGCCTCTAGCAGATCGCCGGGTTTCGAGCCGATCGGACGGCATGCGCTCCTTGTCGTGCCGCGACACGCGCGGCGTTTGGCGATCCGGACCAGGGAATTGGCATGAGTCTGCGGACGATCTTATTGTTGGCCGCGCTCGTCGGCGCGAGTGGGGTCATCTTGGGCGCTTATCACGCGCACGGCCTGGAGAACCGGCTGCTCGGCAGCGGCCTGGCCGAAGAGGAGGTTCAGCGGCGCGTCGACTCGGGCGACGTCGGCGTTCGCTACCAGATGGTCCATGCCGTGGCCCTGTTGGTGCTGGGGCTGTTGGCGGAACGTCGCCGCACGGCCTGGCTGATCGCCACCGAGTTCGGTTTTCTCGTGGGCATGCTGCTCTTCTGCGGCGGTCTGTATATGATCGCCTTCAACGCCCCCGATCCGCTGCAATATTGGGCGATCGTGCCGGCCGGCGGTTTGACCCTGATCCTGGGCTGGCTCTTCCTGGGGCTGCACGCGCTGCGGATGCCGGCTGCCTGACTTGCGGCGCCGCCAACAAAGAAACCGACCGCCGAGCGAAAGGCTCGACGGCCGGTTGGCTGGCGAAGTGCCGCAGCGGAAATCCCGCCCGGCGGTTACGCGGGGTCGGCTACACGGCAGCGAGCTGACCGAGTTGCTCGGCCAGTCGCTTGCGAGCGACGTGCAGACGCCGCTTGATCGTTCCGACCGGCGAGGAAAACTCGTCGCTCATTTCCACGAGCGACTGACCCTCGAGGTAGAACGCCACCAGCGTCGCGCGGTCCAGCTCGCCCAGCCGTGCCAGACCCGAGTGGAGCCCGGCGGCTCGCTCGCGGGCTACCGCACGATCGACCGGCGAGTTGTCGTCGGTCGCGGTCGCCTCGAAGATCTCCGGGTCGGCCGACGCCGGCTGGCGGCAACGGGTGCGTCGGTTGATCGCCATCCGCACCGTGATGCTACGCAACCAGCCACCAAAGCGTCGCGGGTCGCGCAACTGGTAGAGGCGCTCGTACGCCTGGACGAAGACGTCCTGGGTGAGCTCCTCGGCCTCGGCGTGGTTGCCCAGCTGGCGCAACGCGGTCGCGTAGACGGCGGCCTCGTACCGCACGACCAGTTCGCCAAACGCGTCGCGGTCGCCCGCGCGGGCCGCCGCGATCAGTGCCGCGGTCTCGTCGCGGGGGATGTTGTGTTCGATGATTTCCGTCATGGTTCTTTCCCGTTCTATTCACCGCCGCCAGGGCAAGCAGGCCGGCGATGGCCGTCCGTGTAGCTATTCGTGAAATTCCGCCGCCAAGAGTGCACTACGACGTCAGGCAATCCGGGCCGTCAGGCAGGCACGGTCGACTGCGAACCGGTCGCGGCTGCCGCTGCAAGGCACTCAGGAGGATCGGGATGTTGTCACGCGCCGTCGAGCTAGCGTGAAAACGGTATCGACGCTCGGAAGTCCCTGGGCATGCCGGCCGTCATCTGGCCGGAATTGCCGCCTAGGGAGACCGTGGTCGGTACCAACGATCCCGTGCCGGGCTTGGTGGCGAGCCTCGACTCGTGCGTGAGCCGTTCTCGCCAACCGCCGAGATAGCGCAAAGCAGCAAGACCAAGGAGTCGACGGATCGACAGCTCGACCAGATCAGCAACGATCGAGCAACGACCCATCGGATCGGCGTGCAACTCGCGCTGTTGGTTGATAATGGCTGCCATGTCATCGCTCCTTGCGCTGTGCGCGGCGGGAGAGAAAGAAAAACGGATTGTGAAACAGGAAAGTGGCGGTGCGGCCTGGCAAGCCGGCAAATCCGCTCCTCGCCTGTCCTTCAGCAGGCCCTGTACTTTTCAGCAGGCCCTGTACTTTTCAGCAGGCCCTGTACTTTTCAGCAGGGATTTGTCTGGTCGCCTGCCCTCGATAAGCGAGCACGGCTGGAGTCGGAGCCCCGTTGTGCGACCAAACGGCACGACCTAAGGACGCACGAGCGAGCCAAAGGTTCGCGCCACGGGTGAATTTTTCCAGATTTCTTGCCAGGCTGCCAGCATCCGGCGCCGTTTCGCCCGGAAAACGGGGCGATTTCAGCTAACCGACGCCGAAAATCTGTTCCACGTTGCCCCGCAGAATCTGGCGGCCGAGCTCGACCGCCCGCTGCTCGGTCCAGCGGCGGTCGATGACGAACCGCTCGGCCAGGACCTTGGCCAGAATTTGCTTGTACATGCCGAACTTGGGCAGGGCGAACTCGAGCTTGTACATGTCGCTGTAGTAGCCGATCTGCTTCGTGGCGGGGATGGCCTCGAGCCGGGCCGAGAGATCGTGCTCGATGAAGGTCGGCGTGTTCGAGTACCACCAGTGGCCGTTGGTGACCACGTTGGGAAAGATCCAGGCGTAGCTGGTCAATTCCTGATTCGTGACGCTGGCCAGCACCGAGACGGGGAAGACCACCTGCGGAAAGTGGTTGAAGAGCTGGCGGTACTGGATCAGCGAGACCCGCGAGTCGTAGAGGTCCTGCCCCTGAAACACGCCGGCCGGATAGACCTTGCGGTTGACGCCGATCATCAGGTCGAAGGGCAGCTGGTACTCGGTACAGAACTCGGCCAGCGACCAGAACACGAAGCAGGCCATGGTCGCGCGATCTTCGGTCGCCGCGTCGGAACCGTCGCTCAGCAGCCGGGCCAGGGCCTGCTCGGCCGCGGCTTCGGAAATCGGCTGCGGGGCGAAGTCGGGCGGTAACGAAATCGCGCACGCTTTGGCACCGTGGCTGGTAAAGTGCTCGAACAAGTTGCCGATCGCCTCACGCAGGGCCGCGACCTTCGATGGTGCGACGCCGGTGGCACGTTCCAGCCGCTCGCGAACGGTCGGCTCGGCCAGGTGAAACACGAGGTCGTCGGTCCGCAAACACGGGATGTAGCGCGTCGTGTCGAAGCCGGCCAAGGGATCGTCGAAGTCATTCGTCAGAAAGACCGCTTCCAGGCGGCTCTTCGCCAGCACCTGCTGCTCCCACTCGGGATCGGCCATCGCGGTCGCCGCCTGGTCGTAGAGCGAGCGCCAATTGTCGGGCGTGATTTCGTCGTCGGCAAAATCAAACAGTTCGCGGGCCGTCTCGACGAGCCAACTGAGCTGAATCGTGTTTCCGAGACGATCCAGATACTCGACCAGGCGACCGACCTTTTCGTCGGGCGCGAGGCCCGGCTCTTCGATCTCTTCGCGCGGCATGCCGGCCGAATGAGCCAGTTCGGTGTAGTAGTGGTAGCCGAGGATGTCGGCCAGCGTGGTCGAGGCCGGCGAGAGGGCATCGATGTGGGTGTGGGGATCGATGAGCGTCACCGCGTCGAGTGCGCCGAAGAGTCGTTCGCGAAGTTCCAGGGACATCGTGCGTGTTTCTTGAAAGGCGGATGCGGATTTCGGGCGAGGTCGTCGTGAGCGTCAACTTACTCAGGCTCACGACGGTGCGAGAGTGCGGCACAGGCGGCCTAAACGGTTAGCGGTAGTTTCGCATTTCGCAGGTCCGCGAAACAGTCCGCCACGGCCGCCGCGTCACCTTTCCGAGTTACCACGACGGCCCGCATGCGGGTGCGGACAATAACGCCCTTTTCCATCCAGCGGTGGAAGAGGTCGTGGGTCAGTTGGGCGTTCGCCTCGGGACTGAAATCGAGTCGCGAGCCGCGAAAGTCGATCGGATGCACAATCTCCGCGTAGCTCCAATCGGCATTGCGGGGGCGAAACAGGATGACGCCGGGGGCATCGGCGGGCAGGGCGACGGATGCTTTGCCGGCGACCGGTGCGAGCGGCCGGAAGTCGGTCGAGTCCGGCGACGCCAGACAGAGAAACTCGCCGGGCGACAACTCGCTCTGCAGCGACCAGGTCGACGTCACGTCCAGTCGACTCGTATTGACGGAGACGATCAACTCAATGCCGCCCAGCACGGTCGACTCGGGCGGACAGGGCATTGACCGCCAGTAGATCTGCGTGCGGTAGTGGCGTTGAGGGGACTCGTCGTACTCGGCCACGAGATCGTCACCGCGGACGTAGAAGTCGCCGAGCGACCCGGAGAGTGCGGCCGCATCGGGAAGCTGAATCTGCATGGGACGAATGCCCAGCTCTGCGCCCGAGGCCAAGCCTAGGTTCTCGATACCGCGATCGGGCGCCGCGAGGTCGACTCGCGCCGCGAGTTGCGTGTGCGCGAGCTGCGCTGTGGTCGCTTCGATTTGCCAGGCCGCCTGCAACATTGTGGGCATCATGCCACGTCGAAGTTCGACATGGAACGCGGAGGGGAAAACGCTGCGCGTGTGGTAGAACGCGGGCCGAGTAATCGACCGGATGGCAACAAAAAAACCCCGCCGTCTGCTAAAAGCGGAACGGCGGGGCCGGAACAGAGAAGAGGCAACTCACGCAATTCTGGGATGAAGCAGATAAGGCAAACCAATTGCCGGAATGATGCCCAGAGGTGAACCCTCCTCATTGAATTTCCACCCCTGATCATACCAAGTTGGCGGCCAGTGTCCAGCGCCAGCTGAAAAAAACGTGAGTTTTTCGTTTCTTGTGCTCGTCGGCCCCCGCGGAATTCGTGATCGATCGCATCCGATTAATTGCCCACGCGAACTTCCTCTTGCCGGGAATGCGTCCGCTTTGTCGCCCGCGCGACCGATTCTGGAACAGTGTGCGATTCTGCTACAATGCGTCCCGTAATGAGTGAGTATTTAAAGACTTGTGAAGCCGCCGCGCGGGCGGGTGGCGAGCAACTGCTACTTTTTCGCGGCAAATTTGCCGTGCGACGCAAAGGACCTCGCGATTTGGTCACAGAGGCCGACTTCGCCTCGCAAGATGCGATTCGGTCCGTCGTCGAATCGGCCTTTCCTGACCACGAGTTCTTGGGCGAGGAGGACACCAGCTTTGCCGACGTCGGCAACGCCGGCTCGGCGGTCGACGAGCCGGGTGGCGCAGCCGGCCCGGGACAACCTGCGGGTCACCGTGGCGAGAGCCGATTCGTTTGGCATGTCGATCCGCTCGACGGAACCACCAATTACGTGCACGGTGTCGCACCTTTCTGTGTCAGCGTGGCCCTGGCCGAAGCCGGTGAGGTTGTCGCGGGGGCAATCTACGATCCGTTGCTCGACGAGTGCTTCCTGGCGCAGCGGGGCGGTGGAGCCTATCTGAACGGGACGCCGATTGCGGTGAGCGAGGTCAAGAACCTCTCCGAGGCTCTCGTGATTGCCAGTTTTCCGCCCGAGATCGATCCGGAATCGGACGAGATTCGTGGCTTTTTGCGCGTGCTTGCCAAGGCGGGCTCGATGCGACGCACCGGTTCCGCGGCGCTCAACCTGGCCTATGTGGCCGCAGGTCGTTTCGATGCCTTTTGGGCGGTCACGATCAACACCTGGGACGTGGCGGCTGGGGCACTGCTGGTTCGCGAAGCGGGAGGGACCGTCACCGCGCCCGACGGCCGCCCGTTCGAGCTGCAAACCGCATCGCTGGCCGCGACGGCATCTCCCCCGCTGCACGAGCAGCTGATCGAGTTGCTCGTCGGCGGGTGACCCATTGCCGCTGCCGCTCGGTGGACTGGGAGCGGCCACCGGGAACCGCCCCAACGTCGGACCGTCACGGGGCCCCGGATACGGCGCCGTGGTCCCACTCGCTGACCGCCACACCGCGATCCCAGCCAAAGGGCGGCAATCGGCTGGTATTTCAGGGCTTCCGGCGGCCCGCTGCGAGGCTTGGCCGCCAAAGATAAGACTTTCAGGCGGCGCCAGGGGTAACTAGAATAGCAGTATCAAATCTTCCGCCGCGTGGTTCTCGTTCGAGATTTGGGGCGTGGCGATCATCCTGGCAGATGTTTTCAGCTGCACGCGAAACTCCCGGCCGTGTCCTGGAGGTCGACCCGACGTGATTGACCACGTTCGACTGCGATTGCATGGCGAGGCGAAGCGGGCCCTGCTCGCCCTGAGTGTCGCCACGCTCTGGGTTGTCGCTGGCGAAGTCGACGCCCAGCCGACCGACGAGGCCGTGCTTGCCCCGAGTCGTGCCGAACAGCGGACGCGGCCTTCTGCCGATGAGTCGCCCGTGCGCGAGTCGGAACTCGACGTCTGGTACTTGCCGGGGGCCGACGGGCAGCTTCGCCGCGTCATCGATCTGAGCTATGAAGAGTTGCTCGAGCTGCTTCAGGACGCAGACGGTCGGGGACGGAAACCGGAATACAGTCTCAAGCGGCTCGAGGCGGATGCCAAGTACCTCGAGGGGCGTGTCGAGATCGATCTGCGGATCGAGATGGGGGTGTCGCAGCGGCAGTGGGTCGAGATTCCCCTGCGCGTTCCCCACACGGTAGCGCTCTCGCAACCTTCCTACGAAGGCGATGGCGAGGCGATCTTCGTGCGAAATCGCAGCCGGGAACTTGATGCTTGGGTCCGCGGCTCGCCCGAATCGTCGCACGTGGTCCACTTGCGGCTTTCAAAACAAGTCGTCGAGGCAGGAGATCGACGACGGCTGACGTTGGTGCTTCCGCGGGCTCTGCAGTCGCAGCTCGCGCTCGACTTTGGCGAGGTGATTCGCGACCTGGAGGTCAGCGACGGCGTGACCATTGAAGCGACGGACGCGGCCGCACCTCGTAGCGCCATGTTGCGCGCGGTGGGCGGCGTGGTCGACATCCGCTGGCGACGCAACGACGAACGCGTGGTCGAAGAGCGGCCCGCGTTGGACGTCGACGGCAAGCAGCTGATCGTCGTCGGGGATCGCAGGATTCGCGTCGATGCGGATCTCACTGTCTCCGCGCGTCGCCGACCGTTCGATACGTTTGTGGTGACGTTGCCCGCCGGATTCTCTTGGCTCTCTCGCGGAATGCCTGGTTGTCGCGTCGCGCGGTTGTCGGACGCGGGGGACGAGGACGCCTCCAAGCAGCGGCTGCGGGTGACGCTGGATGAGCCGACGTCGAACTCGTTTCACCTGCGGCTGGAGGCCGAGCGAACTTACGAAGTCGACCCCCATGGAACGCAAGTCCCATTGGCCGGATTTCAAGTCGCGGACGCGGTGACACAGGGCGGCCACGTGGCGATTGTTGTCGAAGCGGAACGCCGCGTGGCGATCGCCGCGCCTCGCCACGTCTGGCAGGTGGATACTTTGCCCGCGAATCTCGACCGGGAAGGGGTCGACTTCGGCTTCGAGTACTACAAACAGCCGTTCGAGCTGGACATCAACATTTCGCCCCCGCTGGCGAGCGTCTCCGTGAAGCCCAGCTATGCGATCGAGGTTTCGCCGCGCGAAGCAACCCTGCGCGGAACCTTGAAGTATGTGGTGAGTGGTTCCAATGTCGATTCGTTTGCGGTCGATCTGGCCGACTGGCAACTCGATCCGAAGCTCGGCGTCGTGGTCAACGAGATTCGCCGGGCGGATGCCCGGCAAGACGCAAAGGGGCGACTGGTGATTCCGGTGCCTGTGGGTGCCAAGGGAGAAGTGCTCGTCGAGCTTACCGCGCGCCGCAGTCTCGCGCCCCAGGCAGGTCAGATTCGCCTGCCGGTGCCGGTGCCGCTCGAGGTCTTGCCCAGCGTCGCCTCGCTCCGTCTCGTTCCGGCGGAGAACGTGCGACTCACACCGCGTCGCGACAAGTTGGTCGGCCTGTCGTCCTTGCGCAGCTCGCCGGGCGATGCCGAGGTCGAAGGAAAAGGGCGGCAGCTGCTGTTCACGGCCGAGGGCGATGCCGCCGTGTTCGTCGGCGAAGTTGAAGTCATGTCGCGATCGATTGCGGTCGAGCTGGAGAGCGAACTGGATTTGAGGCAAGGAACGCTCGTCCAGTCGCTGGCATATGACATTGCCTTTGAATCGGCCGATCGTCTGCGACTGCAGGTCCCGCACGAGCATCTAAGGAACGGGCCGCTGGGCGTTTTTCTCGACGGTCGCCCGGTCGAAGTCTCGGCCGCCGCGGGGAGAGATGCCGAAGGCGAGCCCGTCTTGCTGGAGGTTCGCTTGCCGAGTGCGCGTCTCGGTCGTGCCCAGCTCGAGATTCGCAGTTCGCTGCTCGACGTCATGAGTGTGATTGCCGGCCCGGATTCGGAGAAGCGCGTCGAGGTGCCGCTCGTGAAGCCGCTCGATGGAAAGGTGACCAGGAACGAGTTGCGTCTTGTCCGAGATGCGGGACTCGATATCCAGATGGCGAGCGACAATTGGCGGGAAATCGAAGATCCAAGTGCCGCGGGCGGCGCCTCGTCGATCTTGCGATTCGACGCGAAACCGACGATGGATCGCGTGCCGCTCATCGTGCGCATGATCGAGCGTTCGGCGCGGACGCCGATTCTCGTCCGCCGCGGTTGGATTTGGATGTGGCTCGGTTCCGACGCGCGTCGTGCGCGGGCGACGTTCGTCGTCCGCAGTCGAGATCGCGAGGTGCGGCTCGGCCTGCCGGCGCAGGCCGAGGTCAATTCGGCGATCGTTTACGTCGACGGCCAGGAGGTTGCCGCGGAGCCGGAACGAGCGGCTGGCGCCGCCACGACTTCGCTCGTGGTGGCCCTGCCTGAGAAGGCGACCGACGAGTTTACGCTCGACCTCCAATACACGCTCAGCGCGACGACGGGGGGCCTTTCGGGGTCTCTTGGCTTGCCGGGCTTCGATGAGTCCGTGGTTGTCGAAGACCTGGCCTACGTCGAGTTGATGTTGCCAGGACGCGAGCAGGTGATCTCGACCCCACGCGGACTGACGGCGGCCTGGGATTGGGAGTGGGATCGTTTCGGCTGGACGCGGGTGCCTCACATGACAGAGCGCGAGTTGGCGCGCTGGTCCGGGTCGCACTGGCAAGACGCTGAGTTCCTTCCCCAGTTGACCTCGCTGGAGAGGCTGGCCGACCGAGGTCAGGTAGCGCGTTATCTGTTCACCACGATGTCGGTGGGTGGAAGCCACGACTTTACGTTCGTCAGCCGGGGTATGGCCACCCTACTCGGCGCGGGGCTGGTGCTCGTGCTCGGCCTGGCGTTCCTCTACGTTTCGCCACTGCGACGTCCCGCGGCCTTGCTGACGGTGGCGGTCCTGTTGTTGGCGGCCGGCTATGCCTTTCCGGACCTGGCGATCGTGCTGGCCCGTACGACCGCTTTGGGGATCACGCTGGTCGCCTTGGCGGCCCTTCTGCGACAGTTGTTCAAGTCTCCGCTGACTCCGCAGCCGACTTACCCTGAGCCGATGGGATCGAGCGCGCGGTTGCCGAGTACGCAGTTTCATCACGGCCCGGCCCATCAGGGAGATGCCAGCCACGGAGATGCCAATCAGGGAGATAGCAATCAGGGAGATGCCAGCCCCGGGATGTCATCGCAGCGGACGACCGTTTCCGCACCCCAGATGTCGGTGCTGCCCTCGCAACCGGAGCCGGCATCTTCGAAGTCATGAAGCACGCGGCACGTCGGTTTTTCGGTTCGCGATTTCTCGCCTGCAATGTCGGGTCCCTGGTCGCGCTATCCGCCTGGCCCGCTGGGCTCGTGCTTGTGCTAATCGTCCTTTCCGCAGCCGCCCAGCCGCAGAACGCCGGTGGTACCGAGCCGCCCGTCGTTATTCGACGCGAATACGTCGCCGCCGACCGGATCGAAGAATACCTGGTCGACAAGGGGCGCTACCTCGAGATCGACGGCGAGCGCGTCGAGGCACTCTTGCGTGCCGCCGGCCGTGCCCAGTTGCCCGCGCGGGCCGCAACCCACATTAGCGAGGCTCGCTACGTCGCCGAGCTAGATTCGGCCGGCGGACTCTCCGGCTCGGCCACCCTGGATTTCGAGCGCGCGGCAGAAGGCGGCGCGCTACTGCCGTGGGGTGACTGTACGCTTGCCGTGACCGGAGCGAAGTGGCGGGACGTCAGCCCGACGGTTGCCAAGATGGGGGTCGCCCGCGACGGACGACAGACGATCCTCGTGCCGCAATCGGCACGCTTGGAGTTGGACTGGTCGCTGGAGGGCCATCGGGAGGGGACGACGACGCGCTTCGATCTGCGATTGCCGCTGGCCGTCGTGTCGACGATGCAACTCGAGTTGCCAGCGGATGTGGAGGTCTCGGTCGAGGGCGCGATCGTCGACGCCCAAGTCGACACTCCGCGCGGTCGACGTTGGACCTTGCGATTCGCAGCGGGAGCCGAGGCGCGGCTGCGCTTGAGCCCCCGCCCGCCCGCTGCGGAAGACGCCGCCGCGATAACGCGGTTTCGCCGGCGGACGTCGTATCGCGTAACCGCTCAGGGAGTCGCCGCGACGGTTCGCTGCCAGCTCGACTCCGCGGGTCCGATTCCACGCGAACTGATCGCGGACTTGGATTCGGATGCCCGCGTTGTGGCCGCGCGGCTAAACGATCGCCAAATCGGTTGGACAACCAGAAACGAGTCCGATTCGTCGTCGCGACAGGTCCGCTTCCACTTGCCACCGCAACTGGGCGACCACTTTGCCCAACTGGAGGTCGAGCTGGTGGGCTCCAGCACGATCGGTCCGCCGCGGGAGCTTCCGCAATTGCGCTTCTCGAGGTGCCACTGGACGGGTGGCGAGATCGCTCTGCGTGTGACGCGTCCGCTTTTGCTAGCGGCGTTGCAATTGAGTGAAGCCAGGCAAGTCCGCGCACCGACGCCGTCGGTCGACGACAACGATGAACTCGTCGAGATTATCGAGGCATCCGCCGACGCGCGCTGCAAAGTCTCGCTGCAGCAACGAATCGCACAGGCCGAGATTCGTTCGCGGTTGGAACTGGAGCTGGGCGAGCAGGACGTCCGTGGCCGCCTCACGGCGCTAGTGCAGACGACCGAGGGGTCCGTATTCGAACTGGTCGGCGAGCTTCCGCGGCTGTGGCGAATCGACTCGGTGCGTGCCGACGTAGAAACCGAAAGACTGGAGTGGGAAATCGAGGTTGGCCGCGACGGCGAGCAACAGGTGCGAATTCAGATCCCCTCGGGAATTTCTCCGGCACGGCCGCTGCGGTTGGAGTTGCAAGGACACTGGGCACGTTCGCCTCTGGATCAATCGTGCATGATGGACGACTTGCGCATGGTAACGTTTCCAGGCACGAAGGTGCGTCGCCGGCTCGTTTCGATCGTGGCGGACGAGCAACTCGAACTCGCCGTGGAAGGAGCCGATGAATTGTCGTTGCGCGAGGCGGCGACGCTCCGCGACCGCGAGTTCGGAGACTTTGCCGCGCGCGAGCAGCCGCTGCGTCAGGGAGGGCTCGTCTTCTTGGACGACGAGAACGCCCAGTCGCTGCGCGTCAAGCTGCGCGGCGAGTCGGCCAGCTTCGCGGCGGAGAACCGCGTTGACGTCGTTTTCGAGCCGGGACGCGTTCGCGAGACGTTCCGAATCGTCTGCACCCCGGAATCGACACCCATCGATCGGTTGCGCGTGCATTGCTCGCGGCGGCGAAACGTGCCGCTCGCCTGGTTCTTGGAGGCAGCCAACGCGGATCCGGTGCCGGCCCGCCGCTTGTCGCCGGAGGAAATGGAGCTGGCCGGATTGAGCCTCGACGGCGAAGCCTGGGAACTCGAGCTTCCCCGGGCCATGACCGAGCGATTCGAAGTCGTGGCGCGGCGGACGCTCGCGGTCGAAGGAAATCTCTCGGTCGGCCTGGCGGTGGTGCCCGATGCGACCAACCAGTTAGGGGTCGTGACCCTGCACGCCGGCACGGGCACGCAGATCTGGATCGACAATCGCGATCTCACGCCGATTCCCGCATCGTCTTCGCTTGCGGATGCGGGGAGCGGACAGCGGGCGGCCTATCGTTACGAACCGTTGCGGCACGCCCAGTACGGCGTCGATTCCCAGCTCGATGTGGCGATCACCGACGACGCCGCGGCCTTCGCTTGGAACGGCACCTGGGTGTCGCGCCTTCACGAAGACGGCAACGTATCCCACGCACTGTCGCTGCGTATCGAGAATACGGGACTCGACAACCTCGACGTCGTGCTGCCCGAGGAAGGCCGCGCCCGCGCGATTTACGTCGACGGCAAGTCGGCGACGAATGCCGGTGACCGACGATTGACGATCGCGCTGCCGCGCGACCGAAGGTACTGTAAGGTGCAGATTCGCTACGACGAATCTCGGGGTCCCCTCGGCATGTTCGCGCGCTTGCGGAGCCAGGATCCGGACGTCGGAATTCCCGTGCTCGCCTGGCGGCGGGTGATTCTGACGCCGCCGGGATACGAAGTCGTGTCCGCCCCCGGTGCTTCCCGGCCGCGACTCGAGTCGCGGACGCTCTATCAACGACTGCTTGGGCCCCTGGCCGTGGGTGAAGGACTTGCCATGCCCGCGGCAAGCTCGGCCTGGGCGTCCGATTCGTCCGAGTCGGTGAGCAACTTGGGATCGAGTTCCGGCGAGAATCCGTTGTTGATGGGGGCAGCCGGCTGGTCCGTCTATCGAGGCCAACTACGGCCGACGGCGGTGTCCCGTTATACGATTGTGGATCGGCGGCTGCTCGAAAACCTCTCGTGGGTCTTGCTGATCGCGGTCGCCACGATTCTGATTCTTCTTGCGCCCCGACGCAGGGTGACGTGGGGCTCGCTGCTGTTCGGTGCGGGGCTCCTCGCGGCCTACCTGCCGCATCCTTACGCCATTCTGGCGGGAGCCTGCTTCGTCGGCGCCATCGTAGCCGGGGTGGTCGGCTTGTTCCGCCAGCGCGGAGGTGTTGTGCTGACGCCGTCCGCTCCGCAGGCCTCTCACGCCGGAGCCACGCCCGAAGGCTCGACCGTGCTCCGTGGATCTTCGTTGTTGGGGGCCATCGCGGTCGCATTGGCGGTGCCACTGAGTGGTGGTGCGGCAGAAGCCGACGGGGAACCGCCCGCGCCGATTGCCAATCGCCTGGTCATCCCGATTGACGAGAATCGACGTCCGGTCGGCAATACCTATTTCGTGCCGGAAGAACTCTATGAGTTCCTGGTCCGTCGGGCGGGCATGGCCGAGCAGCCGCGTGCCGACTGGCTGATTACGCGGACCGTGTATCGTGCGAATCTCGATCCCGCCGCGGCGCCTGTCGAGCGACAACTCGGTGGTTTCGTCGCCCAGATCGACCTGGAGACATTTGCCGATCAGATGACGGTCGTGTTGCCTTTCCGGCGTGAGGAGGCGAGGCTTCGCGGTCCGGTCATGCTCGACGGACTGCCTGTCGAGACGCGGTGGCGCGGCGACGGTGACGGTTTGGCGGTCGTCATCCAGCGGCGCGGGACGTACCGGCTGGTGCTGCCACTGACGCCTGCGACACGCGCGCTCAATGCGCTGGTGAAGGTTGACTTACGCGTGCCGGCCGCCATGGAGGGTCGTTTCGACTTGTCGGTGGGGACACAACTCGACCAGTTGAAATTCAACGGTCGCCCGATTGTCGCCGAGCGTGGTGCGAACTCGGGCGAGCTTCGGCTCTCGTTTGGTCCTGCGAAGCGCCTGACGCTCAGCTGGCCCGATGCCCGCAGTGAAACGCGTTGGCCGGAATTCGATCGCACGACCCATCTGCGGTTCCAGCCGGAGGGGGTCTTTGTGGACGCCGTCTGGCAGACAACCGGGCGTCGCCGTTTGCCGAGGCAATTTGTGGTACGCATCGATCCGCGACTCCGCTTGCTCACAGAAACGGGTCGCGACTTTGAGATCCAGCGAGAATCGACAGAACCCGGCAGCGTACCGAGATATCGTGTGCGGACTGCGGAGAACTCGGCGGGTTTGAATCGACTTCAGCTTGCCATGAAGTACGACGAGGCGACGCCCTTTGGGGAATGGGGTCTTCCCGAAATCGCCACGGAAGTGGCCACATCGCGGCGGACATACGCGCTGGTCTCGGTCGACCCGAATCTCAAATCACGGGCGGTCCGCAGAGATCGGCTTGCGCTGTTGGATCGGGACGACTGGCCACTTGCCTGGCCCGCGGATGAGCCGTTTCCCGACTTTGCCTTTCGTGTCACCGAGGCCACGGCCGATTTCCAGATCGCGGTTCGCCCGCCGGAGACGCGAACCACGTACGAGTGCGAACTCGCGCTCGGATTCGAGGCCCGGCGGACGCGGGTGGAGTTGATTGCGGACCTGGAAACCGAATCGGGACAAGTGCTGCAGCATCGCTTGTTGGTGCCGGAGGGTTTCGAAGCGTCGAGCGTCTCCCTCACCCGCGGCGACGTCGACCAGATGCTGCGCTGGTCGCAGACCGTGGATGGAGTCTTGACGATCTTTCTCGCGCGGCCGCTGTCGGGGAAGCAGCGGCTCTACGTCGCGGGGACGATCGGAGTTCAAGGCGAGCTCCGAGAGCTGCCGCTGGTGCGACTCGAGAATGCGCAGCTCAGTAGTGGCAGGTTGGCCCTGTTCCGTCGCGACGACGTGATCGTCGACGTCGAGCCGGAGTCGCAGTTGGAGGCGATCGAGGGGCTGGCCGATCGTCTCTTGTCGCTCGTCGAACTCGAAGAGTTGGCCTTCGGCCGGCCGATCGGGGTCTACGACTTCAAGGAGGACTCGCGAGCCAAGTTGCGGGTCCGCGGCAATCATCCCGTCATTCGCGGCGAACAGATCACCCGACTGAACCAGCAGCAGGGCGATTGGGATGTCGCCGTCGAGTGCCGCTTTCAGGTCGACGCGGGCACGGTTGGCTCGCTGCGATTCGAATTGCCACCGTCGCTGGCCGATCCGATCGTGATTGAACCGAACTTGCCGTATCGGTTGGTGGAATTGCCGAACTCGCAAACCCGGCGATTGATCGTCTACCCGGAAGTTGCGGTCGCGGGTGAATTCCAGCTCGAGATTCGGGCCCCGCTCGAGTTCTCGGCGGGCGACCGGGTCCGCGTTCCCGACGTCCGCGTGGCGGAGGACGTGGAAATGGACCGCACGATTATCATGCCGCGACAGGTCGAAGGCCAGGCGATTAGCTGGGAGGTGCGGCATCTGCAGCCACTGGTGCGCTCACCGACACAGCTGCGAGTCCGCGTGGTCGGCGAGGCGTTCAGCGCGGCGGTAACTGCTGTCGCACCGCGCCGCGGAGATCCGCAGGTGCGACTGGCACATGTCCAGACGGTGATGCTCGGCGCGCGGGAATATTTCGCGGTCGCTGCCTTTGATTTGGAACCCGCGGGACGACAGACGTGTCGCCTGGAGATGCCGCGCGACTGCGAAGTCCGCGGCGTGCAGGTGGCAGGCTTGCCCGCAGTTCGACCGAGCGCGAGTGACCCGTTGATCGTGAATCTCGGTTCCGAGCAACTGCCCCACCGAATCGAAATCGTTTATGAAGGCCGTGCCCAGTTGGCCGATGGCGAGCTTCGCCTGATCGCGCCGGAACTCTACGATCTTGGAACTCGTGCGAACCCGCTCGAGGGCGGCGGTCGTCGCATCGAGAACGAACGATCGACCTGGACAATATCCCATGCGGCCGATGGCGAACATGTGCTCGAGTTAGGCGGCGGCGATGAGATCATGCGTTCGTCATCGCTGCAGCGCGACCTGGAGCACCTCAGTACTATTTCCGACCTGATCGCCGATGTCACATCGGAGGAGCCGAGCGAGGTTCTGGCGATCTGGTATCGTCGTTGGGCTCGTCGGATGGACGTTTTGCGGGAACGGATCGAGCTGAACCTGGCCGGGTTACCCCCTGGCGAGTCGCGCAGGAGCATCAACGATCGCCTTCAGGATGTTCGACAGCAGCAGCTCGTGGCGGCGCGTCGATTCGCGATGCCGGAGTCTCTCGATGGCGACGCGGAGTTGCCGGAGGTTGCCGATCGAGCCGAGATTCCCGGCGAGGCACTCGAAGTGGCGTCGAACCAACTCGTCCTCGGCATGCGCGGCGCACCGGGCGCGATCGAACTCCGCCAACGGCGGGCGACCCGCCGACCTTGGTACGTGCAGATCCAGAGTCTGGCCGCGGTCGGCCTGCTCGCGCTTGCCGGCACCCTGGTGATGGGAGGTGGCTACCTGGCCGATCTGATCTGGCGTTGGCCGCACGCCGTCTGTTTGGTGGGGGGCATCGTGCTCGCACTGGCATGGACGCCCGCTGCCATCGGGATCGCCGCGGCCGGGGTCAGCGTCTATCTGGCGGTCCGCTATCCGCTGGCGCGCCAGCACCTGGCCCGACGCTGAGCGGGTTTGGGGAGCGATTCCGCAGGACCCGCGAGGTCTGCCGGACAGCCGCGGGGCGGCTTGTCCAGGTGTGCGAGTGATCGATGGCGCCACGTGCGGGAAAACGTCGAGCATGCCGCTGCGGCAGCCCGATATCGAAGAAGCGTTTTCGGCGATTGCAGTGAGCGCGTGCTGTCGGTGCACAAACGTTCTGCCGACGAATCGAAGTTGCCCGACGTGTCCGGTCCAGGCACGCTGATTTCGCCTTGGCATTCGTTTGCGGTTTTGATACCGTTCCGCGTTAGTTCGCGACGTGTCCACAAGATGTGGTCGCGTTGAAACGACGCCGGCAAGGCAAGGAGGCCCCGCAATGTCGTCTCAGCAGAAGCAGCATACTTCCGTTCATATCCGCTGGATGATTCGGCGCGATATGTCGGAGGTCTTACAGATCGAGAACCGGTGCTTCGAGTTTCCCTGGTTCGAAGAAGACTTCATCCGCTGTTTGCGTCAACGCAACTGCATCGGTATGGTCGCCGAACATGAAGACCGCGTCGTCGGCTTCATGATCTATGAGTTGCACAAGACGCGTCTGCACATCCTCAATTTTGCGGTGCATCCCGACGTGCAGCGGATGGGGGTGGGGTCGCAGATGATCGCCAAGCTGGTGAGCAAGCTCTCCTTCCAGCGTCGCACCCGCGTGTTGCTCGAAGTTCGCGAAACGAACCTCGACGCCCAGCTCTTCTTCCGCAATAACGGATTCCGCGCCACCTCCGTCCTCCGCGAGTACTACGACGATACGCCGGAAGACGCCTACGTGATGGAATACCGCTACCAGCCGGAACCGTCGGAGATGATCATTCCGATCAATCGCATCAGCCGCCGCATGGCGGGCTAGAGCGATTTCGCCGTCGGACTTGCAGCTGCGTCGGTGCCAATCAGAGCGGCACGATCGTCGCTCGGACCTCGGGCAATTCGACCACGGCGATCGAATGCGGATTCGCCCGATAAATCGCGCCCGGATTCAGCGCGAGCGTCCGGCCGTATTGCTCGACCGCGGCCACATGGGTGTGTCCGGAACACACCAGATCCCACTCGCCCGATTCGATCGTCTCGCCGAGTCGCCGGGTATCGTCCCCGTGCAGGAAGGCGATGCGACGACCAGCCAGTTCCAGCGTGCCGAAGCGGCCGCAGAAGGTCTGACCGGTCTGCTCAATCGCGCGGGCCAGCGGCTCTTCGTGGTAGTCGACGTTGCCCAACACGAACTGGGTTGGCCACGGCTCAAATAAAGGGATAATGGCCTCCGAGCCGATGTCCCCGCAGTGGATGACGTGCTCCACCTCCAGGGCCGTCAGCATGTCGATCGCCTCGCTGGTCATCTGGACGTGACCGTGGGAGTCGCTGACGACGCCGAGTAGCATGGTGCGGGATCTCCTAAGTGAGCCACTCGACTGGGACCGCGTTGACTGCGTCAGCGTCGGCCGACCGGCTTTGCCCAGCCGGCGCACGCGAGATCTTCGAGTTCGGTTGACCAAAGCAGGGACGCAAGATCGGATGCCGATTCGGCCGCACCGAGTCCATCGTTGTGCTAATCACCATGGGTAACGTCGGGCGAGATATCGACTCGCCGCTACATGCGATGTCTTTCGAGCAGCTTCTCTCGTTGTCGGCTCTGCTGCTGTTGGCCGCGGCCTTGGTGGCTTGGGCCGTGGCGGCGCAACGTCGCAGTCCGTACAAGCCGGTCGAGTCCCTCCTGTTCTTGGCGAGCGTCTTCTTTACCAGAATCATGTGGCGAACGGAAGTTGAGGGCAAGTTTCCCATTCCGCCAGACGACGGGGCCGTGATTGTTTGTAATCATGGCAGCTCGATCGACCCCTTCTTTATCCAACTCTCCACGGGCCGCGTCGTGCACTGGATGGTGGCCCGCGAGTTTACCGACTTTCCCCTCTTCCGGCCGTTCTTCCGCGCGACGCAGAGCATTCCGACGAATCGTGCGGGTATCGACACGGCGGCCACCAAGTTGGCGATTCGCTATGCGTCGGAAGGTCGCCTGGTCGGCATGCTGCCCGAAGGGAAGGTAAACCTCACAGGCAAGCTCCTCACCGGCGGGCGGCCGGGCGCGGCGCTGGTGGCGCTACGGGCCCGCGTGCCGGTCGTCCCCTGTTATATCGACGGCGCCCCCTTCGACGGAACTTTCTGGGGGTGCTTTCTGATGACGGCTCACGTGCGGGTAAAGATTGGGCACCCGCTCGATCTGTCTTCCTACTTCGACCGGGTCAAGCAGCCGGGGGTACTTCAGGAAGTGACGTTGTTGATCCTTCGTGAGATTGCGGCGCTTGCCGGCCATCCCGACTTCCAGCCGGAATTGGCCGGTCGACGCTGGAAGCCGGGCATGGAGGACGACGAGCCTCCTACCGATGAGTTCCAGGTGCCGAGTCTTCGAGTAAGCAGGGCGTGAGTCGGTTCTGCACGGCTTCGACACGATGGCGAAGTTGCTCGACGACCAGCGACTCGTTCGCGGCGTCGGCGAACACCGTGAGGACGGGAGCCTGCGCTGGAAACGGCGTGCCGTCGCCCGGCAGGTCGGCGAATCGATAGCCCGGGTGCCTTCGGTTCTCGTCGTCAACCCACGCGCAAAGGGTCGGCGAAGCGGTGGTTGCCTGGGCGGCAAAGACGATTGCCTTGCCGCAAACCCGGTTGCCCGGATAGGGAGTCAGCTCCAGCTTTTGCTGACCGCAGGCGGCCACGTGGAGCCCCACCGCACTGGTGCCCGTCGCACGCTCGAGGATTTCGGCCGAAGCGGGATAGCGTGGATTGATCTCGATCAGCCAGGCATGGTCCCCGGCGAGTACGACGTCGACGCCGAAGATGCCACGCAGACCGAAGTGGTCGACGATCGCCTGGCCGATGCTGCGGAGACTCGTCGTGAGGTGCGCTGACGTTGAGACTGGACCGACGCTGCCACAGTAGCGGTAGGCGGCACCCGAGGTCCAAGGCGCGCCGATCAATTGCCGGGTGACTCCCCAAAGTTCGCACTGGCTCGACGAAGCGAGAAAGACGGCCGCATGGGGAGCGCCTTCGACCCGCTGCTGATAGTACACCTCCGCCTGATCGCCCCCCTGCGCGGCAACGTGATGATCCCACGGCACGACATGCCCGCCGCCACTGCCACGCCGCCGCTTGCGCAGCCATGAGCCGTCGCGCGGGAGTCCGGCCTCCGCGGCGGTCACCGCTGGAACGCCAAGTCCGCGACCGCGGAGTCGTTGGGCAACCAGCAGCGGATCGCGAACTTCGCGAAGCACCGCCGCGGGGTTGCCCAGCAGTCGCCGACCGCCCGCGATGCGCTCGACGACTTCGGGATGATTCTCCAAGGCCCCCGTGTACATCCAGGGACCCTCCGGCATTTGTTCCACGACCAGCGGTAGCCCGCGCGGATAGTTCGCCACACGGGTAACCGGCGCGCGGGCCTGCAAATCGACATCGGCGAACAGGTCGGCGCAATGCGGTTGCCAGCCGGCGGCGAGCGCCGAGAAGGCCGCCGCCCGCGTGCTCGCACCGACGATCGTGAGCGACGGAAACATAGGCCCATCGTACGTCGTCCGCGTGTGGGCAGAAACGGGCCACGGCTCGCGGAGCGCGAAGCTCGGTCCGCGTTGCTCGTCGAGTCGCCTAGTTGCGAAACTGCTGGCACCAGTAGATCCGGCGGCCGCGAACGAAATAGCCGGCCACGCCAATCTCCGTGTACTGGCTGTTGAGGATATTGGCGCGGTGTCCCGAGGAGTTCATCCAGGACTCGACGGCGTCGGTCGCGTCGGCCTGACCCCAGGCAATGTTCTCTGCAACCGCCTCGCTGGTGTGCGTGAGACTACCCTGGCTGGCCATCCAGATGGCATGCTTCCGAGCCGACTCCATCAGTTGGGCCGAGACCATCAAGGGCGGCAGTCCGTGACGAGCTCGCATCTCGTTGGTCTTTGCCACCAACGTCGCCTCGGCCTCGGTCAATTCGACGGCTCGGGCCAAAGTCGCGGGCAGAAGGGCGACAATCGCCAACAGACAACAAGTCATCGAGTAGCTACGAATCCTCTGGGAGCATTGCATGACGGGTTTCCTTTCCTGAAAGAGACACGCGTTGATGAACCCAGCACACGCGCAGACCGATCGTGGGATCAGCGCTGCGGTGACGCTGGCCGTGCGTGGGGGGGGAAAGGCGACTCTATTCCTTGATCGCCGACGCTTAGGTGGGGACCGACGCTTCACCGGTCGCCGCCGAAAAAGGTGGGATGTCGGGGCGACGGCCGAATGGGTCAGCGACTCTCACGATAGCGAATCCTCGCGCGCGAACAAGGCACCCCTCGGTTGTTTACACCCGGTCGCTTACATCGATTCGCATGTATGGAACAGATCGACGAGTGGAGCGCTTTTCGACTCGCGTCCATTCACCTCAGTTGATGAATCCATCGCAACGAACGGATGTCGGCGTTAACGCCAATGAAGAGTCGATGCGGCCCCGCGCCAGATGGCGAGGCTGGGCGACGCGCCACGGCGCAAGAGAAAGCCGATGCGAACTGCCGTCAATTCGCATCGGCTAGAGTGTTGTCGATAAATCCCGTTCGTCGCGCCACGGTGACCCGCGAATGGCTTGGCGAGGCTAACTCCGCCGCCTGCGGGCCGCGACCAGGCCAAGGGTGCCCAGGGCCACCGTCCAAAG
>ERZ869936.719-NODE-719-length-28428-cov-20.225003_pt1 | contig 28428 bp, 25 predicted proteins | sample MGYA00520876_ERZ869936 | MGnify/ENA primary metagenome ERZ869936 (study PRJEB32218, sample SAMN09650985) | biofilter metagenome | isolation source: enrty point of leading RO module | place: Saudi Arabia: Thuwal, RO plant located on Red Sea | collected 2016-02-17 ... | reverse complement strand
CAAGTTGGATAAGGGACTTCCACCCTCAAGTTGGCAAACATGCCTGGCAAACACAGAGAAAAGCCACTTGCGATTTCTCGCAAGTGGCTTTTTAGTGGAGGCGGCGGGAATGCGACGCCGCCGGCTCAGCCTCTAGGTGTAGTGTCTTTCTTCGACTGCACTTACGTCAAGATTCTACACGCCGATTTTGACACGAATCGCGTTCTTATCGGAACTTTTACTACCCCCTAGCAAGAAAAATTTAGAGGCCGTTTTGCAGGACACCTCCGTCGATTTGCATTCTCAGAGGCAGTTCTTTAGACAGAACAGAAGGAGGTTCATCCTTGACAGTTCGATTGCCGTCGATTGATGCACGCGACGATCCATCGAGTATCACAGGTTTGCATGCAACTCTCAAGTAAACGATGACAACGGAAGTCGAAGAAACTAAGGGAACCGCTCCTACTACCCTACTGCGGGCTCGTGGTCGAGTCTTCAACGTCGAACCGCTCGATGCCGACGTGCTACAGGCCGTCAGCACCGTGAAGCACCGCCTACGATCTAGCGACGACAACGGTTGTCACCTCAATGGCGATATCGAATACCTTACCACCGCTGACCCCGTTTTGCGGCAGCAACTCGGTGACCACGACATTCCGTTGCTGCATTTCGAAATCGGCCTGGAGTCGGTCGTCCGGAACGTACTGAAATCAAAAGGGTTCAACGTCGAACACACAGGAGCCTGGCCGCAAAGTCTATCGGAGCCCGATGTCGACGTGCTCCAGAACTTGAACGGTATCGATCGGCCGCTACTGGAGCTAGTACACGAACAATCGAGCGGATTGATTCGATATGGGCGCAAAATCGATCGGGCTCGCTTGATTGCACAGGTAGCCCTCGCCTGGCCGGAAATATCAATTGCCGTCGCCGTGAAGAAACGCTGTGACGTCGACGACTTAGTGTCACAACTAAACCGCTATGACGTCGACGCCTTTGGAATCACAGGCGGACGTGATTCAAGTCAGCGACCTCGGGTCGTGGTCGGCACATTTCAATCACTCTTGGGCGCCGCTTGTGCCTTCCTACCGCGGCGCGAGATAGTTATCGCCTGCGACGCGATCGAGTCGCTGGGCGAGGTTGGACAGCAGGTCCTGCAATGCCCGGATTCAGCTCGTCTGTACGGCATGATCCCGTCGGAAAGGCAGATTGCTCCGTACGACGAGGACCAGTTGCGATCGTACTTCGGCTTTCACGAAATATCGATCGTGCGTCACGGTCAGACAGAGCGTAGGGTTGATGTCGCCTGGGAACGGATCGCAGGCGGGCCGAGAATCTCACGTCGTTCGGAGCTGATCGACGTCATTCGCAAGGGCGTGTGGCACCACCCCGTCCGGAATCGACACATCGCCCGTCTTGCCGCCGGGTTCATAGCCAACGATCGGGAACTCCTCGGCCGAACCTATCCGACGGTAGCGGAGGCCATGCCCGAACGTGACGAACTCCATGTCATCGTCTTCGTTGAGGGCGTTGAGCACGCTTTGGCCCTGGCGAAACATCTTCCTGGATGGCCACTGACTGTCGCCGCAGATGTCCAAACGACCGGATTGTCCGCCGCAGACCGGACAGTTCTCGAAACTGCACACAATCGGCCCCAAGCTACCGGCGCACAGATCGTTACGGCCAGCGCGTTGTCCACGGTTGATCTATCGGCTGTGGACGTACTGATCCGGGCCGATGCCGGGGTCGGTGATCCGGTATTCGCAGCGACAGATTTAGTTTCCGGAAACTGGATTGAGCCCGGCAAGCAGGGGCGAATGTTGCTGGTCGACTTCCACGACCGTCATCACCCTAAGCTGCGCAAACGTAGCCGGCTCCGAAAGCAGGCTTACCAGGCACACGGGTGGTACGCGGCAGGAATCGACCCTGTCGAAGAACGCGTCAATCGATTCCTAGCAAAGAGGCCCGGGCACAAATGACACGAAGACGATACGACTTATTGGACACCAGAGTCATCCGGGCGATCGAAAAGCGATCTCGACGCGACCAAACCCGTCCGGGCGAGCGGAGACGGCTCCAGACGCAACACAAACGTCGGGAGTGGCCATCCAATCGTCCGCCAAGCCTGAATGAAATCTTCAGGGCCGGCAACCTGACCGACACGTTCTATCGACTGAAGTCACAAGGTGGACCGGCACCAGGTCCCGATGGCGTCAGCTATGACGCGCTTAGCCATCGTGAGGTGTGCCAGATCATGCGCCAGCTGTCGTCTGAAATTGTTGAGCGGCGCTATCGACCTTCTCGACCTCGATACGTGCCGATCTCGAAGGGACCGGGGCGAGGCACTCGCAGGTTGTCGCTCCGCTCGATTTGCAATCGGGTTGTCTCGGCCGCCCTGAATGCCGCTCTGTCACCGTTTTGGGAGTCACGGTTCTCTCCCAGGTCGTTCGGATTTCGTCGTCAGCTCAGTGTCTGGGATCTGCTGATCGCAGTGGAACGCAGCATCCTTGAGGGCGGCCGTACTGTCATCGTTGAGCACGATGTCTACCATGCCTTCGACGAAGTGCCCATCGACCATGCCATGGCAGCCCATCGAGAACACATCAACGACGAGCAGCTGCTATTTCTCATCGACACTATACTGCGCGGCGAACAGGCCGATGCCCGCACCGTCGGGATCGATCAGGGCGATAACTACAGCCCTGTCGCGCTCAACGTACTGCTTCACCGGTATCTGGACAGCCAGTTCAGCGCTGATGAAGCATCTCCGCTGATGTTCCGGTACGCGGATAACATCCCGCTTCTGGAACACAGCGTGCCCGAGGCTCGGCAAGCAGCCGACCGCCTCCAGACACTCCTATCCGAGATAGGGATGCGGCTCAAAGACGGAAAGAACCAACCGGTAGATCTCCGTCAGCCCGACAGCCAGGTGAAGCTACTAGGCCTCACCCTACGGCTGGAATCAAACCGCATCGTCTACATGCTCGACGAGGAGTGTTGGAGGGGCCTGGAACGTGGGATTCAGGAGGCCCATGACTCCGTCGGACCATCCGAGACAGCCAATGCTGTCATACACGGGTGGATCGAGGCGATAGCCCCGTGCCTTGTGAGTCTCCAGATGGAACCGCTTAGGGAAAAGATCCTTTCCAAAGCCGCACTCGCGGGATTCCGTGAGGTACCCAAGGAGGAGGTACGGCGGTGGCTCCAGTCCTCTAGGGATAGGTGGCGATCGTACCGTGATCATCACGGTCCCTGGGGGAAGGAGCGGGAACCCTCCCTTGTAGTGGCGGTGCCGTCCGGCGACCGCGGACCCGATCGGGAGTGTATCGACGAAAGTCGAATCCCCGAGGCCGGCTCGGCCGACCCTGCGTCGGTCGATGCCGGCTGTCCTTTTTAAATGCTGGATCGATCGACCAACAATCAAATTGAGCCATATAGGAGGATGGGATGAGATTTGCCCCACGGGTTAGCCAAAGAGCCGTAGAGTCACGGCGAATCGAACGGAGATTCGCTAGAAATCTCAGGCGATATGCCCGTCAGCGATCAGGTGGCAGTATCGTCAGTCCAGTATTGCGACAGGCGCTATTAAGGGATTACCAGGCGGCCCAGGATGGTGCTACGACCAATGGCGAAAACAGATCACGAGAGTACCTTGAGCAGGAGATCTTAGACCTGCTGCAGGCGGGTGCTACCATCGAGCCGGGACCCCTGACTGCACACATGCAAATAGCGCGGCGGCGACGTCTGAACGTAGCAGCCCTTGAGCATATCGAGCACCTGCTTGCTCCCGCACCCGACAAGACCATCCCGCCCTGGGCAAACGGGGACATCGGAGAAGCAATTATCGACCAGATGACGCTTGCCTCGTGTCTGGGTCGCCGCCACGACCCGCGTGCTGCTACCAGAGATCGACGGCTCGATAGATATTGGAAGAAAAAGCGTCGCGAGGTACTCGATCAAATCGAGCTTGGGTATGCCGTTGAAACTGGGTCCTTAGCGGCCGTGATGTGGGTCACCAGCCGGCGACGTCTTTTCGTGACTCCATTGCCAGATTCAACCCACAGCGAGTGGCCCTCCGGCGACTTCTCCGCTTCGGATAGTCCAGGCCGCCGAAGGCAGGCATCGAACGTCGACCTCGACACGTATAAGGCCTAGCCGTTGGTCTCTTGCGAGTATTTTCCGTGATCGAATCTCGGTTTCTACAACAGGTGATCCCTCTGCCGGTACCAGTGCAACCAGTCCGGTTTTGACAGCGGTACCACCATCATTTCTGGTAGCAGTTTTTCACTTTTCAAAGAAATGAGGTCCTAGACACAATCAGGTGGGCAGGCTGAGATAACTGCGTCGAGCAATTTTGAATGGTGTGCCCTCGCAAAGCCCCCCATAGGTGTACCTGCCGGTAATCCGCCTATTGCGATCACCGACCGTAGCGCACCTGCCGGAAATACGGGTTGGACACCAGCGCTTGCCACTAACAAATAGTGAATGATGAGACGACGTGGAGCGACAAGATCGGGCCCGCCCAGCCGCAAACTTCTGCGTCTCTTAGTGTGCTGCTGGCTGCGATCAAGGTCGCCTCACCCGGTAGTAAGCCCCCTGCCGAAACCCCGTGCTATCCCCCCCTTTAAAGCTCCTTTCGAGACCACGTCGATTGGTCCCGAGGACCAGCTCACCAGGTGCTTCCGCGGGGCACGTTCGACCCGGACGACCGGACCGTTGCGACCCTAGATTCTCCCCGGCAGCATCCCCTGCACAGACAGTTCAGGAGAGCATTGAACGGCCAGCGGATCGGGGCCTTGGAACCCGGTGAACGTACCCTCGAAAGAGACATGATCTGGGCCGAATCGTCCCTTCGAAATCGGATATCGAACCGTCTCGGAACCCCTTGAAGATGCCCCTTGGGACCGGACATCGGCGGCCTGATTCTTGCTCGAAGAACAGTCGGCGAAGGGCTACAAGATCGGCTCCAGAACCCGGCGGATCCGGCGTCCCATCACGTCGCAGACGTTCCGCCATTCGACGTCATCACCCCGCGTTTCGTCCCCGCTGGCGGCCATGTCGTCGAGCGATTCGAGGACGGTTCGGCGGACCTCCGGATGGTCATCAAGCGACTCGATCAGCGACCGAAACTCCGCCTTCATCTGCTCGCCTTCGTCGTAGCCGACCGCCTCGGATTTCTCCAGGACTTCGTCTGTGATCTCCTCGTCGGGATCAGGCACGACGAAGAACATCAGTTCTCGAATCCGGTCTTTGATAGCATCGTCCATGGCGACATTCTGGCTGATCGGCCGGCGGTCGTGCCAGGGGGCGATTGATTCAGCGATTTTCGAGCCCTGTCGCCGTTCTGCGTACCCGTGGACCAGCAGCTTGACTTCGTCCAAACCGACGATATATTGTGAGCAGTCTCAGGTGCCATCTATTGGGCACCCATTGGCCGCTTCGGTGCGGTCGATCCGGCTGGATCAGAGCCAGCCAGCAGGCCTCACAGCCTTCTTCAACCGGCAGAGTGAACTGCCAACCACGGGACCTTCCTGAGAAGTCTCGTCCTGAATCCCATTCGATCCGGAGCAGATCCGGACGCTTCAAAGTCAGTGTCAGGGACACTGAATCCCGCACATCGGTGCGAAGGCCTTGGGCCTGGCCCGAGTCAACACGATTCGGTCCTTTCTTTCTTCGGACAAGAGCTGTCCGAGCCGGATAGGAGATTCTCATAAGGACCTGATCATGGGATCAAACCGCATCACCAATATCGAAATCGACAGCGACAAGAACGTAATCCAGGAATCCACCTGGGGTAAGAAAGAACTGGCGGAATACAAGGTTGACCTTCTCAAATTGTGTGGCTTCGGATGTACCTATTGCTCCTCGAACGGGGGTATGCACATCTCGATGCAGCTACAAACAATTTCTGATGCCTTCACGGAAGCCAAAGGGAAGAAATTCGACCGATACGATGTCGGGGACATCGTGATTACTCTCAAAGGCGTACTAGATACGCTTCAACGTCAGCTGGATGACCGCAGAAGGCCATGGGGTAAGGGCAAGACTCTGGCCTTTTGTCAACTGACAGACGGTTTTTCTCCTCACCTGTTGCGGACTGGCACCACGCGTCGTGCCTTGGAGATGCTGATCGACCGGACTGAATTCCGAATTCGAGTACTGACCAAAAGTGCGATCGTTGGCCGGCCTGAATGGATCCGCTTCTTTTCGGACCACGCTGATCGCTTCGTCGTTGGACTATCGATCGGTAGCCTCAATGATATTTGGGCGAGATGCGTCGAGCGGTTGACATCCGTCCCGACGTCCCGAGTGAAGGCGCTCCATGCCCTTCAGGATGCGGGGATACCGACCTACGGAATGTTGTGTCCGATGTTTCCTGAGGTTCTCGATGGAGATCATATCGAACGTCTGATGGAGGCGATTCGTCCCGATCTTTGCGAACACGTTTGGGCAGAACCCTTTAACGATCGCGACAATTGGGAATATGTCCGCAAGTGCTACTTCGAAGGTTCGACCATGTGGAATTGGATGACAGACGTCTACGAGAACGGCCGACAAGATTTGTGGAGTGATTACGCCACGGCTCTGTACCAACGTCTGAAGAGTAAGGCAGCCAGCGACGGTTGGATGAAAAAGCTGCGCTACTTGCTCTACGAGGATGGTATCGTCGCGAGCGACGCAGCGGCCTTCGAAGGGCTAGATGGGGTGCTGCTTCAATCCAAGCCTCGCTTGGACGGTAGGAGCCGGAATAAGGCGATCGCTGCACTTCAATAGGGGCTGGAAACGATACGAATTCTCATTATTTTCGATTCCCACATTGACGCAGCATGTTCCGCAAAAAGGAGTTTCTTGCCCGCCCCTGCGGAGGGAGATAGAATCGCGACTGGACACCGCAGGTGTTCCAATGCCTCAGTCAGAAGGAGAAATTTCTGAACGAGTAATTATCAACTGACATTTTGAACGACGCGTGTGCGTCTGGTGCTGCTCCATCCAAATCCGCCAGCTTAGGCCCAACGGCCTTTGAATTCGTGAAGGCAGTTCCTGTCGTCCGCGCCCCGAAAGGGGCGTCGGGCCAGGTTCTGTTTCACGATGCCTCCTGGCGGGGGCAGGATGGGCAGTCTTGGTTTCGGCGCCCTCTTTTTTTGATCAAGTTCGAATGGTGAGGACAAGCGGATGAATGGCCTTTCGGAGGACGAGAAGCAGCCTGATAAATCCACCAGCCCCAGGGGACTGTTGCTGAAGACGATAGCTGTTTCCCTCGTCGGCCTTCTTGTCATCGGAGGGGTCATCCTCGTCGCGAACGACCCCGAACGGAATAAAAATTATGATCCTGTGGCAGCTGAACAGGCAATACGGGCAGTTCGAGAGTTTAACAGGAAAAAAGAGCAGGAGACGAAGGCTGGGCGTAAACCAACTGCAGAACTACGGGCAAATGCTGCTCGCACTTTGGACACAGGAAACTTCAAGGTCGCCGTTCGCGATCTAAGTATCATTATCCAACACGATCCTAACGATATTGACTCGCTTCTTGACAGAGCCGAGGCATACATTGAATTAGGCAAGTACGAGAATGCTAGGGCCGATTGTGATCGAGTGATTTCTCTTAATAATGAAATCCCAACTGCGTTTGCTCTGCGCGCGATGGCCCGCCTTGCGGTCGGACGAATTGACGATGTCATTCAAGACTGCAATCGTGCTCTAGGATTAGCCCCGAACGACGCGGACGCCTATTTTACTCGTGCAGAGGCAAATCTGGTCAACGGTCAATTCCGTGCTGCGCGAGCAGATGGGGATTTGGCACTCAAGGCTGATCCGGCCCGAAAAGCTGAATGGTATTGCTTGCAGGGCAAGGTCCTGCAGGCCAGCGGCCGAAACGCTGAGGCAGAAGTCCAGCTTACGCTTGCGCTCAATGAGGATCCGGAATTATGGGACGCTCTTTCGCAAAGAGCAATCGCGCGAGTCAACCTACAAAAATTCGACGATGCCTTAGAGGACTGTGGTCGTGTCATTGCGATCGATCCCGAGGCCGGTGAAGCCTACGCGGTCAGGGCAGCTGTTTACGCCTTCACGGATCGCCCGGAACAAGCTCTAGAGGACATCGAGCGAGCTGTCCAATTTCGCCCGAACGATATTGTCGTCCGGCTCTACCGAGCGGCTGTTCGTTTTAGAGCTTCGCAACTTGACAAAGCGGTTTTAGATGCCGATTTCGTCCTTGAGCGACGGCCCAATCTTTTGCCAGCTCGATTGTTTCGTGCGATGATTCGACTTGAATCGAACAATTTGGCAGAAGCGGTATCGGATCTGGACGCGATCATTCGTATGGCTCCCCAGTTTGTTCAGGCGTATCAAATCCGTGCCGAATGCTACCGAAGGCTTGGTCGCATGAAGGACGCTGAAAAGGATCTTCAGTTCATATCACGACTTGAAGAAGAATTGAACAACGGCGAATAGCAGTTGCCGACACCTATGCACGGCTTTTCCAAAGGCTAAGAAAAAAACGGAGGCTGGGCCGGCCTGACGCCGACCCAGCCCTCTTTTTAGCTCCTATCTTCGGCGGTGCTTGGCAATTCGCCTGTTCCGTTTACGTTCGCGGCGGCGGCCTGCGCCGAATCCTTTGCGCGAACCAACCCTCTTTGCGTGACGGTGGATCGCGTATCCGGCTCCGATTAACGCTGCTCCGAGAAAAAGATTCTCCATTAAACTCCTCCCCTTCGTCTTCTGTTCCTAGTTCAGCCCTGCCACCGACGGCAGGGTTCTTTGAATGGGCACGCCGCACAATTCAGTGGCGAAGGTGCGGGATAGAACTGTTGCGCTTCGATTGACTGCCAAACTCGTTGAACCGTTCGCTTGGTCCGCACGATGCGTGCCGGATCGACGGCGACGTCATGAGAATCGACGCTGGGTTGCTTGGCCTTCGTGACTACAACGAATCGCAAATGCAGTTTTTTCCCTGGCGCGAGATTCCGGGCCAGCTCGCTGTAGATCAACAACTGTCCGGCTGATGAATCGACTTGAGATTGGCTCCATCGACTGCGAGCCGTCTTCAAGTCCGTCGCGATGAGTTCATCTTCCGTTTCGGATATCAAGTCGACACGCGCCAGTAATTCAGGACAGCCGGGCACAATCGACGACCGCAGCTCCTCCTCGACACCGATGATCTTCCCGCCGCCCGCCGCGAAGTCGCTCTGCTGTAACGCAGCGATCATCCGTTCGGCCAGTTGGCCCAGTGTGTCGAGCGACTCTCCCTTGCCGAACTGAACTTGCACGCTATCGTCCCGCTCCGCCCAGGCCGTCTGATACTCGGCCAGCATCATGTCGAGATCCGGCGCCGGGTTGCCGGCCATCACCTCACGAAAATGCAGCTCGACGGCCCGGTGGATTGCGCCGCCGAAAATCAAGGCAGCGGAAACGGTTTTCTCAGGCAGCTTCGCGATATATCGAAAGTAATATCGAAGCGGGCATGCCTGGTAGGTGCTGATCGCCGAGTAGGAAATGTAGTCCCGCCCGGTCAGAGCGCTGGCGATGTCGCTGGGCGATTCAATCGCCAGCACGCTCATCGTCGACCTCCCGTTCCGTTGTTCTGCCTCTTGAGCTGATCAATCAAGCGGCTGGCGGACGCGACCGACAGTTCACTCGCCTGGGCGACGTCGAATTCTTCGCGGAGCAATGTGGTCAAATCGATCCGGTGGCGATCGGCGATCGCGTGGATGGCGCGCAGTTGGCTCTGCGTGGCCGACCGACCGTTTCTATTCGGCGAGTGCGAACCGTTGCCGTCGCCCGATGGAAGTTGCTGACGGTTGCCATGCAGCTCCTCTTCGACCGATTGCTTGGCGAGATCGAACAATTGGCGGATACGGTCTCGGAGTCGACCCGGCTGTTTGACCAGGTCGGATTCGAGTTCGAGTTGCAGATTCACGCTCGCGCCGCGAGAGCCGTAGTTCGCTTCGCCAATTTTTCGATTGACGCCAACATTTAGGGTGAGTGGCATCGATATTCTCCTTTCTTGAGTGGGTTGTCGAGTGAAAGGTCGATTTAGACCGCGAGTCCACAGGCGGTATCGACCAAGCCGTGTAACGATTGGGTCCGACGCGGCAAAGCGGCGAGATTGCGACCCTTCACGACTTCGGTCACGGCGTTGAAAAAACGCCAGGCAGTCTTGCCTGCTCGTTCGAATTCGCCGTGCCGCGGCTCGCGCCATTCACGCAGTACATTTGGCACCTGTGATGGCGGGACAATACGGGCGTCAATCGCACGGATGACGAGGTCGTGAACTCGTTCGTCTGTGAATTCCGTCTCTTTGTAGGTGTCGATGCGCGTGTCCTGATGCACTCGCAACTCGCCGAGCTGACCGATCGCGCGACTCACGACGCCGGGCAAATCCCGATGGATAAAGCGGGTGTGACGTCTGGCGATCACCACCTCGGAACTGAAACTCAAATTGTCGCACACGCAAACTGCCGAGCCGACACAAATGCTGGCAGCAAACGCGCGATCATGCGAATTCCGCAAACCGAGGACGAGTGAGTAGTCGGTCTTACTGTGACCGTTCGCCAGCTCCAACAATCCGAAGTAGCGCTGACCGCCGCCCCAAAGCGCATGCGCCTCATTGACAACCCGCAAGCCATGACCGCCCAGACTCGACTCGACCTGGTCGAGTAGCCGATGGTGCGGAATCGGTTGCCAGGTCTTTGTCGGCTCCGGTGTCGTGGTGTCTGCCAGCTGATCGCGCTCCACGTGATTGGCACCGCAATGCAGAAGTAGATTGGGCATAATTGTTCCTCCATTGTTTTAGGGTTGGTTTGAAACGGGCCTACTGAGTCTTCAGTCAAAGTCGAGTTCGTCGACTTCATCATCAAACACAGCCAGCGATCGGTTGATCGCCGCAACGTCTTGCTCTCTGTCAGCCTCAACATGTGGCAGGACGTTGTTTCCGAGTTGCAGCAGGTCATCGCGGTCGAGTTCACAGCTCAAAACGATCGACATGGAGAAGTCTCCTGGAATGCGACCGCCCAAGCGCGCGGCGGTCTGTGTCAGAACACAATCCGCCCGCGACCATCGCGAGGCGAAAGAGAATCCCGCACGGGCCGCTGTTCAGCGACAAATCGGCCCGAAACGCGCGATTTCACACAGTTGCGATGGCTAACGCGCCTTCACATTCCACATGACTTAAAAGTCAGCCCTGTTTAGCGCAAACAGTGAACAGCCCGCTACTTAACTCGCCCTGAAGGCTTTGGTAGACTTGCTGGCTGGTTGGGGCCGCCCCCAGAGGAGGTAAGTCACCGTGCTGAAGTTACGTGATTACGTGCTGACCGCCGAGGCGGCGGAAATCTTGGGCGTTTCTCAGAACACGATTCGCACCTGGGCTGAGAACGGAAAGATTCCCGTGCATCGGAATCCGGCGAACGGCTACCGCATGTTCCGCCGCAAAGACTTGGAAGCGTTTCTCAAAGCTGTCGAGAAGTCCGGCAGCAAGAGGAAGCCACGATGAAATAAACGAATTCGAGTGAGGGACCGGTCGGATGGCTACCGCTGAACTGGACATCTCCACGCTGTCGAACCACTTGTGGGAATCGGCAAACATCCTGCGCGGTCCGGTCGATGCGGCCGACTTTAAGACCTATATCTTTCCGCTCCTCTTCTTCAAACGCATCTCCGACGTCTACGACGAGGAGATGGCCGAGGCGCTCGAAGAATCGGGCGGGGATCGGCAGTTCGCTCTTTTCCCAGAGAATCACCGCTTTCAGATACCGGAAGATTGCCACTGGCAAGACGTCCGCGCCAGAACGACAAACGTCGGCCAGGCCCTGCAGCGCGCAATGCGCGAAATCGAGAAAGCCAATCCCGATACGCTTTACGGAATCTTTGGCGATGCCCAATGGACGAACAAGGATCGACTTTCCGATGCACTCCTCTGTGACCTGATCGAACACTTTTCCAAATTGCCACTCGGCAACACGGTAGCGCGCGCCGATGTGCTCGGCCAGTCGTACGAATACCTGATCAAGAAATTCGCCGACGCCACGAACAAAAAGGCAGGTGAATTTTACACGCCTCGCAGCGTGGTCAATCTGATGGTGCGGATCCTCGACCCGTGCGAAGGTGAAACGATTTACGACCCCGCCTGCGGTACCGGTGGCATGCTGATCGAGGCGATCCATCACGTCAGCGAAGCCGGCGGCAACGTACGAACCCTCTGGGGCAAGCTGTTCGGTCAGGAAAAGAACCTTACTACCTCGGCAATCGCACGAATGAATCTCTTCCTGCATGGGGTCGAGGATTTTCAGATCATCCGCAAGGACACGTTGCGATTCCCCGCGTTCCATGTCGGAGACAATCTTGCCACCTTCGACTGTGTCATCGCTAATCCACCGTTTTCACTGAAAAAATGGGGCAAAGAGATTTGGGAGAGCGATCCGCATGGCCGCAATTTTGCCGGAGTACCGCCAGCAAAGTATGGCGACTTCGCCTGGGTGCAACACATGATCAAGTCAATGTCGTTTAAGTCAGGGCGCATGGCGGTAGTACTTCCGCATGGATCATTATTCCGCGCTGGCGCTGAAGGACGTATCCGTAAGAAACTGATTGAGATGGATGTATTAGACGCCGTCGTTGGACTTGGACCGAATCTTTTCTATGGAAGTGACCTGGTCGCGAGCATCTGGGTGTTTCGCCAAAGAAAGCCCGAAGAGCACCGCGGGAAAGTTTTACTTATCAATGCTACAGACAAGTTTAGACGTGGGCGCGCCCAAAACGAACTCCTTCCAACGCATGTCGAGGAAATACACCACATATATCGGGAGCACTCTGGCCGTGATAACCTCGCCAAGATGTTGTCCCGGGAAGAAATTGAGAAAAACGATTGGAAATTGAGTCTGCCGCTTTACTTTGACTCAGAATTTGAAGTGCCGTCAATGCCTGAAGCGGTTACACGCTTATCTCAAGCATTCAAATCGGCGTGTGAGGCCGAATCGCGATTGACCGAGCAAATGAACCTATGGGGTTTGTTGGAATGAACGCATCGCTATCCCAATCACAATTGGAATCATATCTGTGGGGGGCGGCGGTGCTGCTGCGCGGGTATATCGATGCGGGCGATTACAAGCAGTTCATATTTCCTCTGCTGTTCTTTAAGAGGATGTGCGATGTGTACGACGAGGAGTACGCCGCCGCGCTGGCTGAATCGGACGGGGACGAGGGCTACGCCGCCTTCGCTGAAAATCACCGCTTTCAGATTCCGTCAGATGCGCATTGGAATAACGTCCGCCAGATTGGCAAGAACGTCGGCAAGACGATCCAGGATGCGATGCGCCGGATCGAGAAGGCCAACCCCGAAAAGCTGTACGGAATCTTTGGCGACGCTCAGTGGACCAATAAGGATCGCCTGCCAGACCGCACACTCAAGGAACTGATCGAACACTTCAGTTCGCAGACCCTCTCCATCGCGAACTGCCCAGAGGATGAACTAGGCGTCGGCTACGAGTATCTGATCAAGAAATTCGCCGACGATTCTGGCCATACCGCAGCCGAGTTCTATACCAACCGGACCGTTGTGCATCTCATGACAGAGCTCTTGCAGCCGCAGCCGGGCGAATCAATTTACGATCCCACCTGCGGCAGCGGTGGCATGTTGCTGTCCTGCATTACTCATTTGCAGCGACAGAAGAACGAGTGGCGCAATGTGCGGCTGTACGGGCAGGAACGAAACCTGATGACATCGGGCATCGCCCGTATGAATTGCTTTCTGCACGGAGTCGAGGATTTCGAGATTGTTCGGGGCGACACGCTCTCCAATCCGAAATTTGTCGAGGGTGACTGCCTGCGGCAGTTCGACGTGGTGCTGGCCAATCCGCCGTACTCGATTAAGCAGTGGGATCGTGATGCCTTCTCCGCCGATCCCTGGGGCCGCAATATCTATGGCACGCCGCCGCAGGGCAGAGCCGACTACGCCTTTTGGCAACACATCATCCAGAGCATGAATCCCAAGACGGGCCGTTGTGCGATCCTATTCCCACATGGCGTGCTGTTCCGCAATGAAGAACGCGATATGCGAGAGAAGTTGGTCGAGCACGACGTGATCGAGTGTGTGCTCGGCCTGGGACCGAACCTGTTTTACAACTCGCCGATGGAAGCCTGCGTGGTTGTTTGCCACATGAACAAGCCGCGTAAGCGGAAAGGAAAAATCAAGTTTATCAACGCCGTGAACGAGTTGGCCCGTGAGCGGGCGCAGAGTTTCTTGACCAACGAGCACATTCGCCGGATTTTGTCAGCTTACGAAGGCAGGGAAGATGTGGAAGGATTCTCACGACTTGTGCCGCTCGAAGAGGTTCGTGCTCAAAAACATAACTTGAGTATCCCCTTGTACGTGCGGTCGGAGTCGTCGAATGGTAGTGGCCCAAGTGAGGAACCGACATCGTTGTCCACGACGATCGAGGCGTGGCAAGAGAGTTCAAATGAGCTACGACGATCGATGGATGCTCTTGTAGTGTCGCTTGGTGCTGCCGGAATTCATGTTCGCTAGGAAGGAGCAACGAAATGGCGTTAGAAGAGTCACTGCGATTCATGATATCAAACATCGAGACAAATCATGGAAATCCGGTCATCGTTGCTGAGACAATTGCTAATCCTGAAATCGAATTGGTCAAGGTTCAGGTTTTCTTGCTGAGTAGAAGAGCTGATGGTTCACTCCTGTACAGGACAGCTTTCGCGATGAAGCAGGAAGCCGATGTGGAAACACATGTGCCGGACATTCGCTCGGGGGAAGGTGACATGCCGCAAATGATAAGCGCGGCGCTCTTTTCCGATCTGGCGTGCTCCCAAGCTATCGCTTTCTTTGTCAACTACGAAGAACTAACGCAGACGGAAGAACCGCATCCGGCGACAGAGTCGAATGTGCTCACTAGCGAGTCATTTGAGCAACTTAATGAAGGTCAAATACGAGATATGTTCGTCCAATCACATGATTTGCCGCTTACAGTTCGATCTAGGTCAATCCTGTACGACCGAGCGCTCTCAACGTCGCTAAAGAGATTTATCCGAGGATCATTCCCTGGTGCTGTGACATGACCACCACGAGTACAACGAAACTGAATTCTGTAGGCGTGACACCACCAGCTAGTTGGCAAATAGTTCAATTCGGAGACGTTGTTCGTGACGTCAAAGAGTCTGAAAAGAACCCCTTAGATGCGGGCCTGGATCGCTTCGTCGGCTTAGAGCATATCGAGCCTGACCATCTGCACCTCACGAAGTGGGGTGACCTCACCCAGGACGATGTGTCATTTACCAAGAGATTCCGCAAAGGCCAGGTTCTCTTTGGCAAACGCCGAGCATACCAACGTAAAGTCGTCATCGCTGAATTCGATGGAATCTGTTCAAGTGACATCCTGACATTCGAGCCCAAAACTGACGAATTGCTGTCGGGACTGCTACCTTTCATTGTGCGGTCGGATGCTTTCTTTGAGCATGCTCTCGGTACGTCGTCAGGATCAATATCGCCACGAACACGGTGGAGTCAACTCAGAGAATTCGAGCTCCGACTGCCACCAAGGGAGGAGCAGCGCCGCATCTGCGAAATCCTTTGGACAGCAGATGAGGCGGTCGCATCGAAACGTGAAGTATTGGACGCGGCTCGGAATTGTCAAGCTGCGGTCGCGGCCCATCTCGTTACTTGCGGCATGTCGAAAGGCAAAACTAAGAACAGTGAAATCGGCAGGGTTCCAGGCAGTTGGGACGTCTGCCGCCTTCCGTCCGTGGTAAAACAAGCCTCGCCTATAACGTATGGAATTGTCCAGCCGGGAGAGCGTGACCCGGGCGGTGTACTGATGGTATTAGGCGGGGACTTCATCAATGGTTGGGTCGATAAGTCTACTATGTTCCGAGTGAATCCAAGTCTTCATCAACAATATCGAAGATCGCTTCTTTCGCCTCGTGATCTAATCATGTGTATCGTCGGAGTAACGACAGGAGCGGTAGCGATCGTGCCTGACTGGGGGGAAGAAGCAAATCTTACTCAGACGTCCGCTCGTATCTCCTGCGACGAGCGGAAGATGTTGCCGGAATTTCTATTGGCATACCTTCAGTCGCCTTTCGGTAAACGGTTTGTTTGCAGGTATCTCAAGGGATCAAGGCAGGTGCGGCTCAATATCGGAGACTTTGAGCATTTCTGGGTTCCGGTTCCGCCTCTCGACGAGCAACTCCGTATCATCGAAGTGTTGATGTCCCTGCATCATGCAGTTTCCCGTGCAAAACAGTCGTTGGAGATGCAGATCGCGCTTGCCAAGTCATTAAGCAGCAATTTGCTGTCGGGAGCCGATGTTTAACGAAGCCAACACCATCGAGCAGATGATCCTCGACGCCTGTCAGAGGGTCGGTTGGCGGTATGTGGCGGGGCCCGAGTTGCCACGGCAGGCGGGAGAGGTGTTCGTCGAGTCACAGCTCCGCGAGGCGCTCATTCGACTCAATCCCGAAATCGCCGAAAAGCCCGATCGGGCCGACGAAGTGATCTACAAGCTCCGGGCGATTCCATTGGCCGTCCAAAACGATGGGCTGGTCCGATCCAACGAAGCACTCGCCGAGTGGATGCGTAACGACAAGACGATGCCGTTCGGTGAGAACGGCGAGCATACCACCGTACGGCTGATTGACTTCGAGAGCCCTGAGAACAACGAACTGATCATCTGCAATCAATGGACGTACAAGGTTGGCCAGCTCGAAAAACGCTTTGACATCGTCCTGTTGATCAATGGCTTGCCCGTCGTCGTCGGCGAGGCCAAGACACCTGTGCGACCGGCGGTAACGTGGGTCGATGGAGCCAGCCAGATCCACGACGACTACGAACAGAGCATCCCGGCGATGTTCGTGCCCAACATCTTCAGCTTCGCCAGCGACGGCCGAGCCTACCGCTACGGATCCATCCGCATGCCGCTGACGATCTGGGGCCCGTGGCGACTGGAAGTGCCGTCAACCGGCGACAGCCGACTCGGCGAACAGCCCGCTAAATTTGAGATCAGTGCCATACCCGCTAGCGAAGCAGCGCGCGAACGTGGGACTCTTGCAGACGTCCGCCAGACAGTAGAGAGCATGCTCCGTCCGGAAGTGGTGCTAGACATCCTGCAGAACTTCACCATCTTCGCCACAGATAAGAAGCACCGCCGCATCAAGATCATCTGTCGCTATCAACAGTATGAAGGCACCAACCTAATTGTTCGGCGAGTCGTCGAGGGGCGTGTAAAGAAAGGGCTCATTTGGCATTTCCAGGGGTCCGGCAAGTCGCTGCTGATGGTATTTGCGGCGCAGAAACTGCGACTACATCCGGTGCTAGGCAATCCGACCGTTTTGATCATCGTCGATCGGATCGACCTAGACACTCAGATTACTGCCACGTTCAACGCGGCGGACGTGCCTAATATGGTCAAGGCGGAAAGCCGTGAGGATCTGCAGACGATGCTCGCCCAGGATGTGAGGAAGGTGATCATCACCACGATCCACAAGTTTGGCGAGGCGAACGGCCAGCTGAACGACCGTAAGAATATCATCGCTCTGGTCGACGAAGCCCATCGGACGCAGGAGGGCGATCTGGGTCGCAAGATGCGCGAAGCGATGCCGAACGCTTTCCTGTTTGGCCTGACCGGTACGCCGATCAACAGGGCGGACAAGAATACATTCTATGCCTTTGGTGCCGACGAGGATGAACAAGGCTATCTGACCCGGTATTCATTTCAGGAGTCGATCCGCGACGGCGCGACGCTGCCGCTTCATTTTGAAGCACCAGACATCAAGCTCCGCATTGACCAGGCGGCGGTCGATGAGGCGTATCAGCAGATCACCGGAGATCTGAGTGAGCAGGATCGCGATGACCTGGCAAAGCGGGCAGCCAAGATGGCCGTGCTGGTGAAATCGCCTGAGCGGGTGCGAGGCGTGTGCGAGCACATCGTCGATCATTTCCGCGAGAAGGTGCAGCCGAACGGTTTTAAGGGAATGATTGTCACGTTCGATCGCGAGTGTTGCGATTTATACAAGAAGACGATTGACGACATTACTGGCGAGCCGGAGATGTCCGACGTCGTGATGTCGGTATCCTCGGGCGAGGATGAATACGCCCCTTACCGGCGCGATCGAGATGCCGAAGAGGCGTTGCTGGATCGATACCGTGATCCTGCCGATCCGCTGGACCTGCTGATCGTCACTTCGAAGTTGCTGACGGGCTTCGACGCGCCGATTCTGCAGGCCCAGTACCTCGACAAGCCGATGAAGGACCACAACCTGCTCCAGGCGATCTGTCGTACCAACCGCGTTGACAAGGGGAAGAGTCACGGGTTGATTGTGGACTACATCGGCATCTTTGACGATGTGGCCAAGGCGCTGGCGTTTGACGAGAAGGCGGTCCAGATGGTGATTACCAATTTGGACGAGCTGAAAAAGGAACTGCCCGAGCGGGTGCAGAAGTGCTTGTCGTTTTTCCCAGGCATCGACCGGACGCTGGAGGGATACGAAGGCCTGATGGCTGCGCAAGAGTGCTTGCCAAACAACGAGAAGCGTGACGAGTATGCCGCGGAGTTCTCGGTCGTGGCAAGGCTCTGGGAAGCACTCTCACCTGACGCCAGCCTCAATGCGTACGAAACCGACTATCGTTGGCTGTCTCACGTGTACGAGTCATTAAAACCGGCCAGTGGCCACGGCAAGCTGTTGTGGCATGCTCTGGGCGCCAAGACGATCGAGTTAATTCACGAGCAAACGCACCTAGAATCGATCGGCGACGACCTAGATGCGTTGATCATGGACGCCGATCTAATTGAGGCAATCGAGGAGGCGAAGGGGCATGCGACCCGCGTGGCAATGAAGTTGGTCGCCCGACTTCGCAAGCATGCCGGCGATCCGAAGTTTGTCGAACTGGGCGAGCGTTTAGAGAAACTCCGTGAGCGACACGAAAAGGGATTGGACGATAGCAAGACCTTCTTAAAGAAGATTCTCCAGCTAGCTCGTGACGTGGTCGCAGCAGAGAAAGAGACTGCTCCTAAAGATGAGCAGGACCAGGCCAAGGCAGCCCTGACAGAACTATTCAACGAAGTGAAGAATAAGGACACACCGATCATCGTCGAGAGGATTGTGAACGACATCGACGAGATCGTGCGGATCGTCCGCTTCGACGGCTGGCAGAATACGTCCGGCGGCGAACGAGAGGTGAGAAAAGCTCTGCGAAAGGTTCTACTCGGCTATAAGCTCCACGGCGACCAGGAGCTCTTCGACCGGGCGTATGGTTATATCCGGCAGTATTACTAACCGCGATATTTCGATCATTGACGAATTCATGCAAATTGGAAAATGACTGCTACTCCGATAAAAACTCGCGCACGCCGCAAGGCAGGGCATCGAACATGGGCTCCTCGAAACGGCCGTGTAGCCGGCACGCATCGGGGGGACATCATTTCCAAACAAACTCGCAGTCGCGTGATGGCACGAATAAAGGGAAAGAACACCAGCCCGGAAAAAATCATTTTCGCAGAACTGGGCAGACGCCAGATATATTTTGCTAAACACGCGAAAGAACTTCCCGGCCGGCCGGATATCGTTTTTCGTAGAGCTAAGTTGGCGGTGTTTATCGATGGCGATTTCTGGCACGGGTGGCGGTTTCCACTTTGGAAACATAAGCTGTCCGAGAAATGGCAGGAAAAAATCGAAACAACACGCCGGCGAGATCAGCGCAACTTTCGGAAATTACGCCGCATGGGATGGGTTGTCTTGAGGATATGGGAGCATCAAGTCGAGCATGATCCAGCGAATTGCGTTGATCGAATCGTCGATTCTCGCGATAGCCTCGTGATAAGTTCGTAATTGGCTGACCAATCGAAACAGGACTTCATATTCATCAAAACAGGAATACGGTATGGCCAAGACAAAGACGCCTATCTTCCGGCCACGCGCACGGTTGATGCTATTGCTGGGCGATCAATTGATTCGCGATGCGGGCATCGCAGTTTTTGAGCTCGTAAAAAACGCCTACGACGCTGACGCGACGCGTTGTGACGTGAGATTGGAACACGTCCACGAGGATCGAGAAGACGCATGCGTAGTCATTCAGGATGACGGAGAAGGCATGAGCCTTGAGACCATAAATAGTATATGGCTGAGCCCTGGTACTCGTCATCGCCTTAGTCAGCGCCAGGATTCAGACGATAAGAAGGCACGAACCAAGAAGTTTCATCGTCTTCCTCTTGGTGAGAAAGGAGTTGGTCGCTTTGCTGTCCATAAGTTAGGTGATCAGGTTGAGATGATAACTCGCGCAAAGAATTCCAAAGAAGTTGTCGTGACAATCGACTGGAGGTCATTCGACTCGGATGAGCCTTTGGAAGCTGTCGCTGTTCAGGTTTCAGCGCGGGATCCTCAGGTTTTTACAGGGCGAAAGCACGGTACGCGCCTTTCGATAACAAACCTGCGAGAACGTCCTTGGACGAGACGACGGGTGCGAGCCCTTCATCGGGCCGCCACGTCTATCTGCTCTCCAATCGCTGGGCCGGGATCATTTGAAGCCAGCCTTACTTTGGCGCCGGATCCTGGTAAATGGCTAACGGGTCTGCTTACACCGAAGCAGGTGATGAGAGCCGCTCTGTTTCGATGCAAAGGTCGCATTCATGACGGAAAAATCACTTACAACTATGAATTTCGACCTCCCGCTGAAATGGATCGCGTCGAATCGCGCAAGGAGGCCAGTGTCAGCGTGCCGTTTCCACAGCTGCCTGAAGGAATGGACGATGAGCGAATCGCCGAGGAAGATGAACGAATTATCCTCCTGGATTCGCATAAGATTGGGCTGATTGAGTTTGACTTCTATGTGTTTGACAGAGATCGTACCACTCTCGCACTCATGAGTGGCGATTCGAAAACACTCACCGATTTCCTAAATCAGAATGGGGGTGTACGTGTCTACCGGGACGGGGTTCGTGTTTACGATTTTGGCGAGCCCGGAAACGACTGGCTTGATCTAGGCGGACGACGGGTAAATGTGCCAACGAAACGAATTGGAAATAACCAGATTATTGGAGTCGTTCGACTGAAACTCGATCAAAGCCAGGATCTGATTGAGAAGACTAATCGGGAGGGTTTTGTTGAGAATCAAGCATACGTGATGTTTTGTCGTGCGATCAAATTTGCTGTCAAGCAGGCAGAGTCCGAACGGAATCATGATAAAGAACGCATACGACGGGCATATACGAAGGCAAAAAAGAAGGAACCCGTACTCAGCGATTTGCAGGCCCTAAGTGAATCGATCGACGAACTTCAACTGCCAAAGGATGACAATGAACACCTGAAGAAATTCATTGACCAGATCGATGTGCAATATCGAGAGGTTCTCGACCGATTGCTGACAGCCGCTGGCGCTGGACTGAATTTGTCTATCATCCTTCACGAGGTCGACAAGAATATCGGGACATTGTATTCCTTAATTGAGCGAGGTGATCAGACGGCCGAGGTCAGGGAGATGGCGAAGCAGCTGTCCGATATGGTCGACACCTTGACTTGGCTCACTCGCCAAAGCGGAAAGAGCAAAGTTGATATTTCGGAGCTCATCGACAACTGCCTGTTTGTTTGGAGATTTCGCTTTGACCGCCATAGCATCACAACGAGAAATGGCATTGAGATGGGAGACCCATCATTCTTCGTTCGCGCGAACCGCCGGCTGATTCTTACGGCCTTGATGAACCTCGTCGACAACGCGATCTATTGGCTAGGAACGAAGGCGAGAGACCGACGCCTATACATAGGAACTTCATTCGAACTTACTGGGAAACCGGGAATCGTCGTCGCGGACAATGGTCCCGGATTCTCTGACCCATTTGAATACCTGACGATGCCATTCTTTACCCGCAAACCCGACGGTATGGGACTCGGTTTGCATCTTGCGGAAGAAATTATGAAAACTCAATCGGGGCGTCTTGCTTTTCCGGAACAAGGTGACATTTCCCTTCCCAGCGAATTTAATGGCGCAATCCTCCTACTAGAGTTCGAGAAGGAAGCATGAATACAGCAAGGGTTGTCGTAATCGATGAAGACCAGAACGAGGCCCTCGTCTTGCTGGAGGCTCTAGGCAAGGCAGGAATAGGCTCTGTTTACGTCAAGGGCGATGAAAAGGGGAGCCTGCCGGACTCGCCTCACGTGGGCATTCGATTGGTGTTCCTTGATTTAAAATTGCTTCCGACAGACGAAGCGAAAGACTACATACCGTACACAGTTGAGGTCTTGTCCAAATCCGTCCAGGTAGATCCGCATGTCACGGGTATTATCTGCTGGACGAAACACTCTGAGGAGATTGATTTCCTAAAAGAAGAACTTGATAGGCAAGGCCTTCAGCCGGCGTTCGTCGCACCCTTCGAAAATAAGTTGGCAATCTCTCACAGTGGTGATCTTGATCTTCTGCTCGGAGAGATTTCGCGAATCACTTCCGCCATGCCTGGGCGTCAATGCGTTGAATCATGGGAACAGGATATTCACGGTGCTACGACTTCGGCAACAACAACTCTGCTCCAGCTATCCGGTAGCGACGAAGAATTACTCAGAATACTAGCCGCGGTCGCAGTTGGATCCGCTGACGAGAGGATAAGTGATCCTCAAAGCGCCATGAACGCCCTGTATATTGGGCTTGGTGCAGTTCAACAGGATGCCACTGAGAGTCTCGGCGCTACAGCAACTACGCCGGCAGACCACACTGAAAGCCTGCATGAAGCTGTTGGTGAAATTCGCAGGAACAGATTGTCGCTGCACCAGCGATCTCGTCTCAATGAAGTACTACTGGGAAGCATACCAAGCAGCCTGCGCCCAGGATGCTTATTCGTAGTAAGCGAACGGAAACTTTGCCCGATCGGGCAAGAGGCACGTGATATCCGAAGATTTTTATACGACGTCTATTCTGACCACCGAGATAACAAACCATTTATTAGACAGGTGCAACAGGCGTCAAAACCATGTATGGTGGAACTGACGCCTGCATGCGACTTTGCGCAAAACAAATGTCCAGTTTCTCGTCTCGTTGGTGGAATTCTAATCAAGTTGGAAGACGAAGAGATGGAAACACAACTTCAACTACCGGCTGAGAGTCGCGCATTTTCCAAAGAGGTTCAACCTATTTGGATTCAAAATCCGCATTTATCCCTGGAAGGCGCCTATAAGATCGTCCTCAACGCGCGCCAGCTTTGCGCGGTTCCATTCGAAGATCTGAAACTGGAAGAAGCAGTTGTATGCTTGAGGCACCACATTACTTCAGATATCCGGTCATGGTTTGCTGCCCACGCCTCTCGTGTAGGTTACGTCGCCGTCAACTGATGTGCGGTCAGCAAGTTGCCGTCAAGGACTTCACGACATCCCGCATAACCCTTGGGCAGACAGCGTTTCCCGTTAGCTTGATTCTTTCTCGCCTGCTTACTTTTGGCCATTTGTGATGCCGCGGGAAACCCATCGCGGCAGCAAGCTCGGGCGGTTGTAGCATCCGCATTTCGTGACCACGATAATTGGGGCGGACGTACGCGAAACGATCGAGTGTCGTTATCGTGCGCAGCGGACGATCTATCGTCTGGTAGCCACCTGCACCATCCGTCCCGTAGTAGACCATGATGAATGGTGTTTTTTTGCCTAATTCATCGATCGCACGTCCCGCTCGCTCAATTGTCGCCTTTGCTCGACGCGAATTATGAACCGGCGAGAATTCCCAAGGATTACTCTTAGATTCTCCTTTTCCTAACACTGCAGAATCAACTGTCTTTTTCGTGAGTCTTCCTGGCTTCGGGAGTCGTGGTTCTTGAAGTAGATCCGCTACGAAAAACAACCGTCGACGAGATTGAGGCGTCCCATGCCGCTGAGCGTCGAGCACTGCGAAAGCAGAATTATAGCCAAGTAATTCGATCTTTTTTCGCCACTCCACAAATCGATGCCAATGTTGCATCTGCATGACGTTCTCTACGACAATCCAACGTGGCTGAAGAATTTTAGCGAATCGTATGACTTGAAAAGCCGTAGCTCGACTTTCTTCACACCTGGGCTTATTGCCTTTTGCGACGCTATGGCTCGTACACTCCGGTGATGCAAGAAGTAGGTCAACGATACCGACTTCGTCGACAACGCGCTGGGGATTTAGAGAACTTGCCTTCATGCAATACGACTTAGCGTCGGGGAAGTTGAGCGAATGTGTTTTGGCCGCCACGTCCCACATGTCGAGACCACCAACAAGTGTCGCGCCGGCCATCTCCGCCCCGCGAGAGCTTCCGCCACCGCCACAAAACATGTCAAATGTACGGATACTTTCCCCGTTTCGCTTCTTTGACGGCATGGCGGTTCTTGTATATAAGTGCAGTTCTGCAAGGAAGTTAGCCCCAGTCATGTATTCTATTGGAATTGGAATCAGAAGCCAGGCCAGATTGTTCCAACCGGACAATTGCCGAGCGTCCCTCGGTATTCTTCGGCAAATTCATCCTTAGAGGAGCAAGTGGATGGCAGAAAGATCCGACCACAACCGGCAGGGTGACCTACCAAGTTGTCGATCAATCATTGGAGATGAGAGGTTTTCTTTCATTGCGCTAGTATGCCCACATGAAAAGAGACGGCATGAACTCAGAGGGTGACGCAAATGGCGATATCTTGTCCATGCGAGATGAGCTGCATGAAGTTAAAGAGATGCTGACCGTCCTTCTGGCAAAACAGGGCATCGAATGGACCGATCGCCCCAACTCGAACCTGTTCGCCGGTCGAGAGGAACGCATCCCGCTAGAAAGTGCGGTGCCAATGATTTGGTCTAAATCAGCAGCCAAGGATAGCGAAAGTCTCCGCAATCACACCGAGATCCTGAAGATATGGTGTACAAAAGGGCTCAACAGCGCCATCCTCGAAACAGAAGTCGATGGAGGAGAGTGGTTTACCAGTCGCCTAGCAGTCGTCCGATTTCAACAGAAACTGGGACTCGCGTCCGAGAATGTTTCAACTCGAACTTGATCTTTCGATATTCTTCGTCCCGCCTATGACGGAAAACGGGCGCGGAATCAAACTTACACGGACGATTGAGCTACCTTTTGCTCCGTTTCCGGGCCTAGCGATCTACAGCAATCAGTTCGATGACTGCCCTGATCCCATGGGATTCGTGATAAAAGAACTCACATGGGACGTGGATCGGAACACTTTTCTTTCGAGTACTGTCCTGGTGAATCACGGCATGCCGATCGCCGAAATCGCGGACGAACTACGTTCTTGGATTGATCGCGGCTGGCGACTGGGGAGCTACGAGGACAAATACGGTGATTTACACCCGGATGTATATGAAGATGAATCTGAGGATTCAGTTGCCGACGACGGGACGGACGAATGGGAGCTAATGGAAAAGTATCCAACGATGTCGCCCCGCAAACGTCCTCGCGAGTTCAACAGATTGATGGGTGCGCTTGTACGAGTCATGGCTGAGCTCGACAACGACTCGCCGGCCGCGTATGCGATGGCGAAGACCAAGCTGTACTTTGAGGATGAGGATAAGTCGACCCAAGATTATCCGGCTCGCAAGAAGTTTGAAGATGCCAAGCGCGAGTACACGGATATGTCTTTCGACGAGCAATACGACTGGCGGGAGCGAGTTCAGCGGACCTATCCGCGGCTGGACCGGATTGTCGAACAACTCTAGGCCAGTTTTTCCAGCTTTCTCTGTAAGATTCCGCACTCCTTCTTTAACGCTCTCAGTTTCTGAATCGAGCTGAGTGCTTGCTTCCGCAGTTTGTCGGTTCTTCGCGTCACCGGCAAGGAATCTAAGGTTGCGATCAGCGAGCTGCCTCCCTCCATCCATATCTCACGGCATAACCGAATCCAGCGTTCACTTTCTTCGTCGATTTGCCGAAGCCCAGCTTCCGGATCCGTCGGCCGAGACAACGGCCGCCCTCCTGCGTGACGATCCGTCGATTTTGCTTTCATCGCCTGACGCAGCTGCTCCTTCGACCAGCCATTATTGACAATGCTCTGCTGCAGGGTTGTCCGTTTTGACTTGTCAGAGATGGATAAGAGCAGCTGGACATGACTCCAGCTCACGTGGTCGGCGAGCTTGCAGAGTTGGCTCAGGTCCTGCTGGTTGTAGCAACTGGCGAACGCCCGCAGCTTGGTCAAGGCTGCGGCCTTGTAACCGATCGCCTCGGCCAACTTGGATAGGCGGTCATCGCCATAACTTGCACGGCCTGGGACAACTTCTGCAACGACGGATCCGATTGCATGGTACGCCCTAAGTCTTTGGGCTTTTTGATCGCTCGTTACCGCCTTCATATTCAAGTTCCGAAGACTTGACCTGACGCGATTCTTGAACTGGGTGGTACTTACCGATGGAGGTTGTGGCATTGGTACGGCCCGAAGTGCTATAGGGACTTACTGACGCTGGTCCAATTGTCAGCAATCCGGCGACTTAACCAAGTGGCAAGACACCCTTGATTCGAGCACGACTCTATCCGGTAACGCGCGCGAGGCGTGAATGATCTACTCGACGCCCACCTAAACCAGATCAACGCTTGCGTAGCTGCCGATAAACCGTCGAAACGGACACCCCCAGTTCTTCTGCGATTGCCCTGGGCTTCGCGCCAGTCTCGTGCATGTCATAGATTCTCTCGACCGTGCTAAGAGGTGTGTATGCTTGAGGACCGGCCTGAAATGGCTCTGGTCCGGCGGCTTCAAAGACCGGTTGCAACAGTCTCTCAACCTCCTGAATCGCTCGGAACACCTTTCCGAACGGGCGGTTCGTATACACATCGAGCAGATTGCCAGCGCGAACCGGATTTGCATGACAAAGGAATATCTCGGAGATTTCGCCATCGGATACTTGACGGATCAAGTTGCCCGCGGTTTTTCGGAGTTTACCAAAAGAAAGCTCGCGGATTGTGTTTCCATCAGCTGTGATGCGTTTTAGTAGGCGTGTGAAGGCGTTAGGTATTTGCTGATTTCGATGTCCTCCCTTTGTCGGTTTGTCCAACGGCTCGTGCTTTCCATTTAGAAGAAGCCGCGCCTTCGAACAAAAGCCTGGTTGTTGACGACGCTGCTCTAACGCCCACTGCAAGCCGATGACAGTCTGTGGAAAAAGAATAAATTCACCATAGACTTTGTTCTTTCGGCGTATTCGCTTTATGAATGAGTCGTTGTTCGACGATTCAAAGTTCAGCGCGACCTGCGTGCGCTTGTCGAGCGCCTCAAAAAGGTGGAGCTCGTTGACAGTCAGAGTAGCTGTTTCTGCGGTTCCGAATCCGCAATTCAAAGCGAGCAAGACGAGAATGCGCTCGAAAGGAGTAGCATATTTGTTGATCAACACCAATTCATCTAGCGAAAATGTCTCAACCTGCTCGGAGCTCTGAACGAAATCTTCGCTGTTGGTCATAATCTTTGAAGAAATGCTATCGAAATCTCTAGGCTTCCGCCATTCATACTCCGGTGATCGATGAAGCCAGCTACTGAACACCTTGAGTTGCTTGATGTGATTGCCAGCTGTCGAGGACGCAATCTGCTTGTCAGATCCCTCTCTAATAGGCCGCCGGCGCCAGTATCCGATTAAGGATTCAAGCATGTTGAAGTCTAACGCGGACAATGGCACATCGGAGTGATGTTTAATCAGCCGCTGCATCTGCTTGATTTGTCCCATTCCCCAAGCGGTGACGTGTCTACTCTCTGCGTCAAAATACTCAATCTTGAGCCATTCAATGTACGCCCTCATTGCCTCGTGTAAGGTTGGACCACCGACAGGAGCAGTCATTGGGGACTGAGGGCCGACCAGGTGAGCCATCAAGTCGTTGTTCATCGCCTCAGCTATTCGATTCGTGTGCTGAAAACCTGAGACTGTCAACGCGTTTTTCTGAAGTCCACGAGAATAGGCCTCCACGTCATTCGGCTTGAACGGCATGACGGGGTAGTGAATCTGAAGGCTGTGGATTCGAGCAGCGTAGCTGCCCGGCGGTTCCAAGCCGTCTTCCGTATCCAAGCCGATCAGCCTGTCGACTTCTACGACACCCTGTCCCTTGGCGATCGCTTTGGCGACGTCGAGTGCATCCGATGGCCATAGGGCAGGACGCTCTGGGCTCCGGTCCTCGACCAAGCTCCAAAGCATGCGAAGTCGCTCATCTCGCTGCTTTGCTTCCCTGGTGTCGGTCCCGAGGAAGAACTTAGCCTGAACTCGTATCCCGTTTCGGCTTCGCTTCCAACCGAGCTGCCGCTCATACTGGCCGCTTTTGGCTCGGTTCCATTCTTTTCGAGTGCGTGTCGGCATGATCTTTTCAATCGCAATTTGGGCTTGTAAGAAAACTTGGCGACGCTTGTCGGAAACTTTTCCCCGTTCTTATCGGAGAAATAGAGATCGACGCAAAAATCCGTGTCACGCGAGCGACAGATTCTACGTTCATAAGACCAAAAGAAAAGGCGACTTGCAACAAAATGATGCAAGCCGCCAGTGGTCAGAAAAAGTGGAGGCGG
>ERZ869936.718-NODE-718-length-28441-cov-6.917389_pt1 | contig 28441 bp, 25 predicted proteins | sample MGYA00520876_ERZ869936 | MGnify/ENA primary metagenome ERZ869936 (study PRJEB32218, sample SAMN09650985) | biofilter metagenome | isolation source: enrty point of leading RO module | place: Saudi Arabia: Thuwal, RO plant located on Red Sea | collected 2016-02-17 ... | reverse complement strand
AGATGCTGAAGCTCTGGCAAAAATGCCAGAGGTGCTCTGTTGGGCGCTTACGGCGAGCCGGAACGCCGTTTCGAGAGGGGCGAGCTGACGGCGGATCGCAATCGCCCGGGCCTCGGGTGACATCCCCCGGTCCGGAACCGCCTGAACGAAGTTCGCCGGGGTCGGTCCCAAAATCCTTACATTTCCAGATCGGGATCATCCCTGGCTTTCACGCCATCCCACCGGTTCCGGCGGACGTTTTTCCCAGGCCGGATCTGGTTTCGAGCGTTCGGATCAGCCGGTTCGTTCCGGCTTCGAAGGCCTCGACCAGCGCGTCCCCCCGCTCCCGGTGGGTGCCGGCAAAGAGGGAGGGAAGGCCGGCGAGCCGGAACGCCGTTTCGAGAGGGGCGAGCTGGCGGCGGATCGCAATCGCCCGGGCCTCGGGTGACATCCCCCGCTCCGGAACCGCCTGAAGGGTGTGCAGCACGTGGACGACGCCCGTGTAGAACATCCCCTGCGTGAACCAGCGCAGATCCCTGCCGAAGTCGGGATGCCAGACGGAGCTGCGGCGGCTCATGGCGTAGTCCCTCCGCTTGCCGTCGATCCGGCTGACGAGCGTGCCGGCCTGCTCGAGGTCGTTGAGGATCGCCTGGACGGACTTGGAGAACCATCCGGTTTCGCCGGCAATGCGGGCGGCATGGCCTTCGTCGTGGGTGAACAGCCAGGTGAGCACCTCGGCCCGGGCATTGACGCCGAAGAGCTGGCGCAAGCGCAGCACGAACGCCTCGGGACGGACGGGGTCGGGCGGCCGGCTCATTCCCCGCAGGACGGATGAGGTGAAGTCGGTGACTCCCGTTGTGCCGACGCGGGCACCCACGGTCTTCCAGTTCGGATGGCCCGCCTTTTCCATGAAGGCTGCGAGCCCGCGAAGGCGCTCGGGCGGGGCGACCCGGATGGCACGGTCGAGATTCTTGATCCGCTGCACGCTGAGCAGCGAGCCGTTCCGGCCCAGCCAATCCAGCACCTCGTCGCGAAACCTGCCTTCGTCCATCGCGAGGCGGAGGGTCGTCAGCAGCAGGGCTTCGGGATCGACGACAAACGGCACGGACCGCCCGCCCGCATGCCCGGCCAGACCGAGTGCCACCCATTGATCCCACAGCAAATCGACGACAGACGATCGCAGCCGGTCGTGGAGTTCAGACGCTTCCATGGCCGAGGCGGGTGAGGATTTCATCCAGGCGTCGCTCGCCGGCGGGATCCAGTCCGACCCGGCGCAGCCAGTCCGCGGCGCGTCGGCATTCACCGGCATCCGGAGCCAGGGCCACGAGATCTTCGAGGTCGCGTGCTTCGCGGCGTCCGATCGCCGCGTGGAGCTTCAAGGCCCGATCCCACTGCTCCGCACCCGACTGCATATGGATGTTTATAAAGTATTTTATGGATGTTTAAAAGAATTAAATGAGTGGGAGAAGTCTCCGAGTCCTCGGCAGGCGGCGGCGGGATCGACCGGGCCCGCGAAGGCGCTCGAACTCCGACCCGTCCATGAGCAACGAACCAGGGTCAGCCGCGCATTCCCCTTCCCTCACGGAAGTCGGTCCGGATGTTCATCATCGACATCGAGGACCCGCTCTACCGGATCCACACCCTCTTCGTGATGGCCGTGGTGCTGCTCGGCGTCGGCTGCCTCTACAAACGGTTCAGGAACTTCATCTCCAAGGCGGATGGAGAGGGGTTCACGTCCTCAGGGGCTTCCTAAACGAGTGACGGATCTGCCTGAAGGCCACATCGCATGCTTTCCAGCCAACGAGCGAGTGGCATCCCGTAGGGGAGTCGAACCCCTGTTGCCGGAATGAAAATCCGGAGTCCTAACCACTAGACGAACGGGACGGGTCACTCGGGGCGCCGGCTTCCGCAGGCGCGGGCGCGCAAGATAGGAATGGGCCGGATGCTGACAAGGACAAAATCCCCCGATTTTCGAAATTCCGGGCCGATCCGGGGAACTGCGGCTTGCCACACGGGGCCCTCTCCCTACCCTGCCGCCCCGGTTCGACCAACACACCGCCCGTTTCATGAATCAAGACATCCTCTCCCAAGCCGCGACCCAGGCCCGCGGCCTCGCGATCGACGCCGTCCATGCCTGCTCCTCCGGCCACCTCGGCCTGCCGCTCGGCTGCGCCGAAATGGGCGCCGTCCTGTGGGGCGGGGGCGGACTGCGCTTCAATCCCGAAGCGCCGAAGTGGCTCAACCGCGACCGCTTCATCCTCTCCGCCGGGCACGGCTCGATGTTCCTCTACTCATGGCTCCACATGAGCGGCTACCACCTGTCGCTCGAGGAGCTGAAGAACTTCCGCCAGCTCGGCTCCGAAACCCCCGGCCACCCGGAATTCGGCGACACCGCGGGGGTCGAGGCGACCACCGGACCGCTCGGCCAGGGCATCGGCAACGCGGTCGGCTACGCGCTCTCCGGCAAGCGCGCCGCGGCGAAGTTCAACACCGGCGAGCACACGATCTTCGACCACCACGTGATCGCCCTGCACGGCGACGGCTGCATGCAGGAAGGCGTGGCCAAGGAGTCCATCGCCTTCGCCGGCCACAACGGCCTCGACAACCTGATCCTGATCTACGACTCCAACGACGTCACCCTCGACGCGATGGCCGAGGTGACCCAGAGCGCCGACGCCGCGGGTTTCTTCAAGTCCCAGGGCTGGGACGCGGTGACCATCGACGGCCACGACATGGCGGCCTTCGCCGCGGCGCTGGAGAAGGCCAAGGCCGACGACAACGGCAGGCCGAAGGTGATCATCGCCAAGACGCTGATCGGCAAGGGCATCCCCGAGGTCGCCGGCACCGCCAAGGGTCACGGCGAGGGCGGCGCGAAGTTCGCCGAGGCGGCCCGCAAGGGACTCGGCCTGCCGGAGGAAACCTTCTACGTGTCGGACGAGGTCCGGAAGCACTTCGCCGAGGTCGCCGAGGCAGGGAAGAGCGACTTCCTCCAGTGGCAGAGCACCTACGAAGCGTGGGCCCAGGCCAATCCCGAGCTGGCCACCGAACTCCGCGCGGGCGTCAACGGCGAGATCCCGAGCGACCTGCTCGACCGCATCCCGGCCTTTGACGACGACGAGGGCGGCGCCACCCGGGCCTCGGGCGGCACCGTGATCCAGAGCGTCGCCAAGCTCGTGCCGCAGCTCGTCACCGGCTCGGCCGACCTCTACGGCTCGACCAAGAACTACATCAACGACGGCGGCGACTTCAGCGCCGACAATCCGGGCGGCCGCAACATCTGGTTCGGCATCCGCGAGCACGGGATGGGAGCGATCTGCAACGGCATCGCCTACGACGGCATCTTCCGCGCTTCCGGCGCGACCTTCCTCGTTTTCGCCGACTACTGCCGCCCGGCGATCCGCCTCGCCTCGCTGGCCAGGCTGCCGGTGACCTACATCTTCACCCACGACTCGGTCGGCGTCGGCGAGGACGGCCCGACCCACCAGCCGGTGGAAACCGTCAGCGGCCTGCGCGTGATCCCGAACCTCGACGTCATCCGCCCGGCGGACGCCGAGGAAACCGCCGGCGCCTTCGCCGCGGCGATGCTGCGCACCGACGGACCGACGCTGCTGGCCCTGACCCGTCAGAACGTCCCCGCGATTCCCGGGCTTTCGCACGGCGCGCGCCGCGAGGGCGTGATCCGCGGCGCCTACATCGTCCGCAAGGAAAAGGGCGAACTGACCACCATCCTGCTCGCCACCGGCTCGGAGGTGCAGCACGCGCTGAAGGCCGCCGAGCAACTCGGCGACGGCGTGCGCGTCGTCTCGATGCCCTGCTTCGAGCGTTTCGACCGCCAGGGCGACGACTACCGCGAGAGCATCCTGCCGAAGAGCTGCACCAAGCGCATCGCCATCGAGGCCGGCGTGACCGGCCTGTGGTGGAAATACGTCGGCACCGAGGGCAAGGTCATCGGCATCGACCGCTTCGGCCTCAGCGCCCCCGGCGGCACGGTGATGAAGGAACTCGGCATGACCGCCGAGTCGGTGGTGGCGGCGGCGAAGTAAGGCGTCGCCGAATCCCGTCCCCGGGAGCGCCGTTCCTCATCGGGAACGGCGCTTTTCCCATCCAGCGAGCCCGGGACTCACCGGGCCGCTTCGACGATGCGCTCCCAGCGGGTCCGAAGCGGCTCGATCTCCAACCCGGCCGGCAGCGCCGCCAACCGTTCCCGCACCTGTGCCGGCTCGACCAGACGATGCCGCACCAGTTCGGCGAGAAATTCGAGATCCTTCTCCCTGCCGGCGACCAGCTTGGAAACGGCGAGATCGTGCGGTTCCAGACACCGGCCGGCGACTTGTCGCGTGTTCTCGTTGCGGATCTCCACCAGGCGGTCCCGCCAACCCGATGGCAGCACCGCGGTTTCCAGCCAGACTCCCTGGGCGTAGTAGCCGAAGGTCTCGTGAAACGGAGAACCCTCACCGATGGAGCCGTCCACGAGGTCGGCGTCCTTCGGATCGCGAAAGGTGAAGACATCGGCCTCCATCGAGCGCAGCAGGGACTCCGGCGCATCCGGGCAGGCTCCGAGGATCGCCTGGCTTCCCACCACCACGATTTCATCGGCACCCGTGATCGAGCCGGCTGCCCGGATCAGATGTTCAAGCTCGTGCCGGCGCATGGCTCCGCTTGATCTCCCATACTTCCTCCGGCGTCAGCACTCCGGCGAATGGACTGCTCTGCCGCAGGCGCGTTGCCTCCTCGGTCGCACTTTCGATGAATGCCGCCAGACCCTCAGGCGAGCGGGTCCGAAGGATCTCCGACCATTCCCGCATCGCCGGACAATCGCCGCGATTCCTGGTCCAGCGGATCAGGTTCATCCGGGCCTTCTCCATGACCGCTTCGGGGTCCGCACGCAATCGGGCCGCCACCTCGCGGTGGATCGCCATCGACTGAACCTCGCGGATCTTGTGCACGATGAGAAAATGCAACGAAGCCAGTCCGGCGTCAATCTCCCCGCCGCAGCAGCGGATGGCCCTGTTTCGCCGCCGTGCTGTGCGGCGGGCGCAGGTAGGCGGGTTGGGGAGGTTCCACGCGCAGGCGGTCCCGGGTCGGCTCGTCGAGTCCGCGCCAAGCCGACGCCAGCGCGGCGGCGGTCGGCACAACCTGCCTGACCTCCGTTTTCCCGGGCAGAGCCAGCCGCGAAAGGTCTTCCAGCGCATGCACCGGCCCGTCGATCATCTGTGACAACTCCGCGACTTCGACCAACTGCGGTTCCGGCAGGCCCTCGCCGAGCCGCACCCACCAGGCGCTGCCGCGGCGGGCGTCACCGACGACCAGCCCCTCTTCCAGGCCCAGCGCCAGCAGCGAGGAAAGCCCCACCACCCCGCAACCGTGGACCAGTCCGACGCCCTGAGCGGCGGCGATGCCGACCCGCGTGCCGCTGTAGCTTCCCGGGCCGGTACCGACGATGATTTCGTCGATCTTCCCGTCTCCGATGGCCCCGAGCGCCTTCTGCAGCGGGGCGAAGAGGAGGGCATGGTGATGCCGGTCGCTCTCGAAGCCCCCTTCGTACACCGTTTCGCCATCCCGGACCACCGCCAGCGAGGCGTGGGGAGTGCTGCATTCGATCGCGAGGATGAGCGCCACGGCGGCAAGGTAGCGGCCGGGCCGCAGGGGCGGCAAGGGCGGGCGATTCTCCCTTGCGCGTTTTCGCTCCTGTCGCTTTCTTCGCTCCGGGGCGTCCGACTTCCCGGCGTTCCGCAGTTTTTTAAAATCATGACCGAATACGCCAAAGGCCTCGAAGGGGTCATCGCCAACGAAACCGCGCTGTCGAATGTCGATGGAAAGCTCGGGCAACTGAGCTACCTCGGTTACCCCATCGACGAACTCGTCGAGAAATGCCGCTACGAGGAGATCATCTATCTCCTCCACTACGGCGCGCTGCCGAAGCAGCAGGAACTCGACAACTTCATGCACGCCCTGCGCGCCGAACGCGGCCTGCCGGACGGCGTGATCGATTTCCTCAAGAACGCCCCGAAGGACGCCAGCCCGATGGACGTGCTGCGCACGGCCGTCTCGATGCTTTGCCTCTACGACAAACGCACCGCCATCGGTGTGCCGGACATGGAGAAGGACGCCGCCATCGCGCTTTCGATCTGCGCCAAGGTCCCGACCATCGTCGCCGCCTACCACCGCTTCCGCCAGGGGCTGGAGCTGCCGCCCATGCGCGAGGACATGGGCGAGGCCCGCCACTTCCTCTACCTCCTCAACGGCAAGGAGGAGACCGACCGCGCGGTGCGCACGCTCGCCGTCGCGCTCATCCTCCACGCGGACCACGGCATGAACGCCTCGACCTTCGCCGCGCGGGTGACCATCGCCACGCTTTCCGACATGTACTCGGCCGTCACCTCGGCCATCGGCGCGCTCAAGGGGCCGCTCCACGGCGGTGCCAACGAAGGCGTGATCCACATGCTCGAGGACATCGGTGAGGTGGACAAGGTCGATGCCTACATCGCGGGCATGCTGGAGCGGAAGGAGAAGGTCATGGGCATCGGCCACCGTGTCTACAAGACGCTCGACCCGCGGGCGCCGCACCTGCGCCGCCTCGCGATCCAGCTCACCGAGGAACTCGGCGAGCCGAAGTGGATCCAGATGTCCGAGCGCATCGCCGAGATCATGCGCGAGAAGAAGGGCCTCGAGGCCAACGTCGATTTCTACTCGGCGACCGTCTATTACTCGCTGGGCATCCCGACCGACCTCTTCACGCCGATCTTCGCCATCGCCCGCACCAGCGGCTGGACCGCCCAGGTGCTCGAGCAGCTCCGCGACAACCGCCTCTACCGTCCGCAGACGCTCTGGGTCGGCCCCAGCGAGCTGCTGCCGGTCACGCCGATCGAGCAGCGCTGATGCCGTGAGCGCGCTCGATCCCGCCGCCTTCCTCGACGACTTCCGTCGCGAGGCAGCGGCACGGGGGTTTTCCTGCGAAACGCTGCTCGAAACGGCGGCCGGGCCGCTGCTCGGCTTCACCGGGCCGGGGTCGGGCGAGGCGGCCTACCTTTCCGCCGGCATCCACGGTGACGAACCCGCCGGCCCCCTCGCCGCGCTCGAGCTGTTGAAGGCCGGCGCCTTCGATGACGGCCGCGCGTGGACGCTGTGCCCCGCCGTCAATCCCACCGGCCTCGCCGCCGGCACCCGCGACAACGCCGACGGTCTCGATCTCAACCGCGACTACCTGAGGCGCGTCACGCCCGAGGTCCGCGCCCACGCCGCGTGGCTGGAGAGCCGTCCGATGCCCGCCCGGTTCCTGTCGCTGCACGAGGACTGGGAAACGACCGGCTTCTATTTCTACGAGATCAATCTCGGCCAAGACCGGCCCGACCGCTCGCGCGCGATCCTCGACGCCGTGTCGCCGTGGTTTCCGCCCGAGCCGGAGGCCCGCATCGACGACCACGACGTCCGGGCGCCGGGCTGGATCTACCACGAGGCCCGCGCCGATTTCCCCGACCACTGGCCCGAGGCGATCTTTCTCGCCGAAAGTGGCTGTCCGCTCTCCTTCACCTTCGAGACGCCGAGCACCGCCGCTCTCGATGATCGCATCCAGGCCCACGTCGCCGCGACCCGCGCGGCGCTGAAATGATGGATGGTGGTCGTGGAAACCGGCGGGCGCGTGGTGGTGCGCTGCCGGGAAGGAGCGTCCAACCATCTTTTCCAACCGCAGAGAGCGCAGAGGATCGCAGAGACCCGGGCTGATCGGAACGATCGGATCGCCGAATCGGCAGCGTGAAGTCCGGGTTGGAGATCGTCGGTTCCGGATTTCGCTATCTCTGCGTTCCTCTGCGCTCTCTGCGGTTGATCGACTCGATTCCGCGCGGGCTCGACGGGTGTCTTGCCCAAAGCGGTGACATCCGCCTTCGCCAGGGCTCCGGCGCGACAAGAGCCACCGCACTCCAAAAGAGAATCGGCCGCCCCGTGAGGAGCGGCCGACCATGAAACAACAGTGCCTGGAAAGGGGTCAGTTGACGGCGACGGCGGCGGAGCCGGTCTCGCCGGTGCGGATGCGGATCGCTTCCTCGACCGGGGAGATGAAGACCTTGCCGTCACCGATCTTGCCGGTGTTGGCGCTCTTCACGATGGCCTCGGCCACGGCGGCCGACTGCTCGTCGTCGATGATGATCTCGATCTTCACCTTGGGCAGGAAATCCACGGTGTACTCGGAGCCGCGGTAAATCTCGGTGTGGCCCTTCTGCCGGCCGAAGCCCTTCACTTCGGTCACCGTCATGCCCTGGATGCCGACTTCGGCGAGGGCTTCTTTGACTTCCTCCAGCTTGAACGGTTTGATGATCGCTTCGATTTTCTTCATGGTGACGGTTGGTCTGAGGGGAGAGAAGCAGTGGCCGTGCCAAGCCAATCTGCAAATTTTTTAGAACGCCGCGATTCTTAGGTGCTGGCGGGGACTTTGGCGAGAGCAAAGGCTGGCACCCCCGACTTTCGTTTCTCTCCGGACGTGTCAGGCTCGGCCCCGATGCTGCCGAGTCTCCGCGAGATCCTGAAGCGCACGACCTCGAAATGTCCGGTCTGCCGCCGCCCCTGTCCGGGAGAAGTCTGGCGGGGTGCCGACGGCCGGGTGTGGCTCGGGCGCACCTGCCCGGAGCACGGGCCGCACGACCAGTGCATCGCCCGCGACGGGCGCTTCCACTGGCTCGCCACCGGCGACGCGTCGAACGCCTGCGGCCCCGGCTGCGCCTGCCCGAGCGATCCGGCGGGCGCCACCGGCAGCCTCGGTGCCAACGCGGGCAAGCCCGGCACGCCGGAGAAGCTTGCCACCTGCCTGGCGCTCATCGAGATCGTCGATTCGTGCAACCTCGCCTGCCCGACCTGCTTCGCCGACTCGCCGACCGGCACCGCGGGCGAGCGGCTGCAGGCGCACCCGCTCGAGGAGCTGAAGCGGCGCATCACCGGCGTGCTCGAGCGCAAGGGCGGGATCGAGATCCTCCAGCTCTCCGGCGGCGAGCCGACCCTGCATCCGGAATTTTTTGAACTGCTCGACTGGATCCGCGCCGAGCCGCGTATCGACTACTGCCTGCTCAACACCAACGGGCTGCGGCTGGCGAGCGATGAGGCCTTTCTCAACGGCCTCGCCGAGCGGTCGGCGGCGGGTCGTTTCCAGCTCTACCTGCAATACGACGGACCCGGCGAGGCCGGCCAGGTCGAGCTGCGCGGCACCGACCTGCGCGAGCGGAAGCGGGAAATCATGCGCCGCTGCGAGGAGCGCGGCATCCCCTTCACCCTGGCGATGACCGTGACACCCGCCAACCTCGACCAGTGCTGGCCGACGGTCGAGGCCGGGCTGCCCTACGAGCGCTGCCGCGGCGTGTCGTTCCAGCCGGTCTTCGGCGGCGGACGCGGCGCGGGCGGCCCGCGGCGCCTGAACGCCTCGGACGTGGCGCTGTCGCTGCTCGACCATCCGGCAACGAAGCTTTCCGAAAAGGATCTGACGCCCCTGCCCTGCGGCGATCCGAACTGCGCGGTCATCGGCTACCTGCTGCGCACCCCGGCCGGCACCCGCAGCATTTCGGAGTTCATCGATTTCGCGGAAATGCAGGGCTTCCTGCGCGACAAGGTGCGTTACGAACTGGACGACCTCGTCCGCTGCGGCTGCGAAAACACCGAGCTGGGCGAGCTGCTCCACCGCTTCGAGATGGACGAGCGCCACGCCTTCCGCGTCTTCATCAAGCCCTTCATGGACGAGTGGGACTGGGACGAGGATCGGATCGACCGCTGCTGCACCCATGTCATCCGGCCCGACGGGCAGCTCGATTCCTTCTGCCGCTACTACGCGACGCCTCCCGCCGGATGATCACTCGACGATCCGCACCCGGTCGCCGAGGTCGAGGAGCTGGAAAAGCTTCGCCGCGTTTCCCGGCGGCACCCGGATGCAGCCGTGCGACGCCGGATAGCCGGGCACGTAGCCGCGGTGGAAGCCGAAGTCGCTGCAGCTCAGCCGCTGGAAGTAGGGCATCGACGCATGGTAGATCGTCGAGGTCCAGTGGCGGTAGCGGTTGGTGATGGCGAAGGTGCCGGTGCGGGTCGCGTAGCCGCGCTTGCCGGTCGAGACCTTGGTCCTGAAGATCTCCTCGCCGGAGCTGCCGAAGACCCGCAGCTCCTGGTCGGAAAGATCCACCAGCACCTGCCGCTCCTCGACCCACGGGTCCTTGCCGAGCAACAGCCGCATCATCGGCACGTCGTCGTGGCGGGCCGCGATGTTGATCGGCCACATCGAGTAGCGGCGGGTCCAGACGTGGCGGCGCGCTCCCTTGTCGAGCAGCACGCGCGTCGTTTCCACCGAACCGCTGTCCACCGCCAGCATGATGGGCGTGATGCGGCTGTCCTTGCGCAACAGCCAGCGCATCGTCTTGCCGCGCACGGTCTCGATGAAGGACTCCTCCACCGGCGAGGCAAGTGGGGCGTTGACGTCGACGCCGCGCTCGACCAGGGCGCGCACCGTTTCGGAACGGCCGCGCGCGATCGCCACCAGCAGCGGCGGCACGCCCGACGGGCCCTTCAGGTCCGGGTGGGCGCCGGCCTCGAGCAGCCGCATGGCGAGCGCGTCGCCACCCATGGAAACCGCCGTGGTGAAGGGCGTGTCGAGGAACGGGGCGCGCGGCGGGTTCGGGTTCGCGCCGTGGGCGAGCAGCAGCGCCGCGAGTCCGCCGCGGCCGCTACGGCAGGCATCGTACAACAGCCCCTCGGGCACCCCGGTGTAGCCGAGAAAGAGATGGAGCAGGCCGAGGTCGTCCTCCGCGATGGCACGACGGACGAGACAGATCCCGTCCGGCGGCGACGGATCGGCCCCGAAGCGCAGCAGCCACCCGATCTTCTCCCGCTCCCCCGCCTGGTGGGCCTCGGCCAGCGACTGGTTGAGGCGCGCCGCGTCGGGCACCGCACCGAGCCGCCACAACGTCCTCGCCAGCTCGAAGTCGCGCGTTTCCAGCGCCCGCGCCAGCGGCGTGAGTCCGTCGCGGTCCGGCAGGTTCGGATCGGCCCCCGCCCGCACCAGCGGTCCGACCTCCTCGAGCCATCCCTTGCGCACGGCGATCACCAGCGCCGATTCGCCCTCGGCATTGGTCGCGCCGCAGTCGGCACCGAGTTCGATGAGTTCCATCGCGAGCTTCTTCCGGCCCGCCGCCATCGCCACGTGGAGCAGCGGGCTGCCGTCGGCATCCTTCTGGTGCGGATCGGCCCCGCCCTGCATCAGCGTGCGCACGAAGGCCATCCGACCGTGGCGGATCGCCCACGGAAGGAGGCGCGAGCCGTCCGTGGTGAGGCCCTCCGGGCGGGCGCCGGCCGCCAGCAGCCGCTCCACCAGCGCGCTCTCGCCTTTTTCCACCGCGAGCGCCAGCGGGGTGACCTCGCCGGGGCCCGGCGCGTTGACGTCCGCCCCGGCATCGACGAGCAGCCAGGCGGCGTCGAGCTGGCCGCCGTCGATCGCGCGGTGGAGCGGCGTCCGTCCTTCCGCGTCGCGGTGGCCGCTGTAGATGCCGGCGGTGAGCAGCAGCCGCAGCGTGTCGACGTCGTCCTCCTCGACCGCCCTCAGCAGGGCCGGTCCATTGGCCTGGATTCCGCGTTCGCCGAGTTCGGTCATCGCGCGGTGCTTCGGCGAATCGCACGAAGCCAGGGCCAGCACCCCGAGGGCGAGGCCGGTCCACCACGATGGAGCGGAAGCATGCACAACCGCCACACCGCTAGCACCCCGCCGACCCAAGCTCAAGATCGGGCGCGCTTCAGGACGCGGACCGCAGGAGGTAGCCCGCGACCCAGCCCTCGCGCCCGTCGGCATGGCGGCACCAGTGCCAGCCGTGGATCTGCCGCAGCGACTCGAGTTCGTCGCCGCGTTTCAGGACCAGCACGGTGGGGTCGAAATCCTCCATCGCCGAGAAGCGGCCCTCGCCCAGCGGCTCAAGGATCTCCTCGGGCAAGTAGCCACCGCGGCCACGCCCGTCGATCGCCCACACCCAGCCCGGCCAGGCGCGGTCGGCCGGACCCACGTTCACTTCCTGTCCGGCGCGCAGCTCGATCGGGTTGCGGTCGCGCTCCTCGTAGTCGGCATTCGCCACGAATTTCGCCATGCCCCGATGCTGGGACGCCCGGGGCCCGATTCCAAGCCCGCGGTCGGCGCCTCGGCGGGAAATCATCGTCGGGCGAAAAGTTGGCACCGCCGCTGCTTGCATTCGTGGTGGATGGTTCCGTGGCGGGTCGGAGATTTTCTGGGTTTGTCTTTCGACCCGCCACGGTGATCCACGGCCGGAGAGGGGTTTCATGGGTTTTTCCTCCCTCCGGCCGTGGTGATCCACTCTTTCCCCCGCCGAAAAGGTGCCGGTCGCGGGAGGCTAGTTCTTCCCGTCCAGCCCCGGCAGCTTGAAGCGCTCGTTCGGCACACGCGCGGCATCCATCGTCCGGACCATCCCGCCCACCCGGTCCGGATGCTCCGCCGCCAGGTCGTTCCGCTCGCCGATGTCCTTCGACAGATCGAAGAGCTGCGGTTTGCCGAAGGCCCCCGGCTTGAGCCCGTACTGGACGAGTTTCCAGTCGCCCGCCCGCAACGCACGCCGCCCGCCCTGCTCGTGGAACTCCCAGTAGAGATGGTCGTGCGTCCGCTGCTCACCCTTGCCGGTAAGGGTGGACGCATAGGAAATGCCCTCGATGTCCCGCGGGACCTCGACGCCCGCCAGCTCGCAGGCCGTCGGCAGGAAATCCCAGAACGCCGACGGGTGATCGACGTCGCCGCGGTCCGCGATCCCCTTCGGCCAGTGCGCGATGAGCGGCACGCGGATGCCGCCCTCGTACAGGTCGCGCTTGCCGCCGCGCAGGGGACCGTTGGAATCCAGCATGCCCGGCTTGTAGCCGCCCTCGTAGTGCGAGCCGTTGTCGCTCGAAAACAGCACCAGCGTGTCTTCGCTCACTCCCTTTCCCTCCAGCGCCTCCATCACGCGGCCGACGTAGCCGTCGATCGCCATCACCATGCCGGCATAGTTGCCCATCACGTTCGTCGTCTTCGAGTAGTGGGACTTCTCCGGCAGGTAATCGACGTCGCCCTCGATCTCGACCACCCCGCCCTCCGGAGCGAGCACCGAGGCGTGCGGGATCGGATAGGACAGGACCATGAAAAACGGTTCGCCCTCCGGATTCTCGCCGATGAACTTCTCCGCCCGACGGGTATAGAGCTCGGCGTCGTAGTCCGTGCCCTCGTGGAGCGAGTTGCCCTCGAGCACGACCTTTTCGGCCTGGTCGTAGACGAACTTCGGATAGCGCCAGTGCCCGTCGACGTGACTCGTCGTTCCATAGAAGACATCGAAGCCCTTGTTGAGGACCTCGTCCGGGTCCTGCGTGTTGCCGGTGACGCACGACTTGCCGATCATCGCGGTGCGGTAGCCGGCGGACTTGAGCAGGCGGGCGACGGTGATGTCCTGCGGGTCGGGACGCAGCGCGAAGGCGCCGTTGCCGCGGATCGAGGCGTGGCCGGGATCGCGGCCGGTCATCAGCGAGCAACGCGACGGCGCGCAGACCGTCGCGCCCGAATAGTGGTCGGTGAAACGCAGGCCGTTGGCCGCCAGGCCGTCGAGCACCGGTGTCTTGAAATGCTTCTGGCCATAGCAGCCCAGGTCCCCGTAGCCGAGATCGTCGGTGATGATAAAGATGATGTTGGGTTTCGCCGCCGCGACAGCAGCAAGGAGATAGAGGAGCGACAGCACGCGTTTCATGGACGCATTCATACGGGCCGAGAACCGCCAAGGTAGCAAGAAAGCTTCGGAGACGGGTCGTCCCCGGCCCGCAACCAAGGAGGCACGCCTTGTTCAGGCGGCATTGACGCGTGGCGGGGCGTCGGAAACGTGCAGGCCCCGACGATGAGGGGGCAGCGGCCGGTGGTCGGAACTCCGATGCACGACCGCTTGCGGAAGAAGCGGGCGGCTGCCCCGGAGAACGATCGACTTCGCAGGGCGAGGGCGCCCTGCCTCCAAACTCACTTGTCCTTCTTCGGCGCCGGCTTCTTGGCGTCGCCGGCCGGCTCCTTGGCCTCCTCCTTCTTCTCCGGAGCGGCCTTCTTCTTTTTGTCGTCCGGCAGGTATTCGATGAGCTTCTTGCCGGCCTCGGGCAGCGGCTCGCCACCACCGAGGGTGAGCTGGTAGAGCGAGGCGACCGAGGCTCCCTCCTCCAGGCGCAGCGCGCCCGCCGATTGCGGATCCTCGTCCGGCGTGCCATGGAGCTTGATCGCCAGCTTCACCCCTTCGTCGGCGAGGTAGAGCCGCATCGCGTTGCGGGCGGACTCCGCGGCGATCCGCTCGGAGGCGCCGGTGTCGGCGGTCATGCCGATGTTGTAGGCGTTGATCGCCTCGATCGGGCGCTCGAGCGCCTCGAGCGCGAGGCCGAGGCAGTAGCCGACCTGGGTGCGCTGATAGCCCGGGATCTCCTTTTCGAGCCACTCCTTGGCCAGCAGTTCGAGCCGGCTCCACTCCTTCACCCGCACGGCTTCCCACAGGGTGTAGAGCTCGAGCTGGTCGCGCTGGTGCTGGCGCGTGAGGCTCTTGCGGTCCACCGGCAGGAACTTGTCCTGCGCGGCCTTGAGGCCGTCGAGATCGCCGAGCTTGCGCAGGCACTCCATCTCGTAATAAGCCGCCAGCGACGAGTGGTTGTCCGGCAGCTCGACGAGTTCGTTGTACTTGGTGCGGACCTGGCCGAACTTTTCCCGGGCCTCCGAGTACTTGCGGCCCTGGTAGAGATCCATCGCCTCGGTGAACTCCGGCGGCTCGACGAGCCACACGGCCTGGAACTTGCTCAGGTCGGCGACGACGGAATCCACCCCGCGCTCGGTCTCGAAGTAGCGGATCTGCTTGTCGGTCGCGGCGGCGATCCACACGCGCGGGGCCTCCCGGTCGTTGATGATCAGGTAGGCCTCCTGCTGGAAGCGCTGGGCCTGGACGGTGGCCACCGTGGCGAGGGCGGCGATGGAGAATGCGAAGGCTTTCATGGTCGTGATGAAGTGATGGGTTTCAGCGGGCTTCCTCGGCGAGTTGCTCCTTGGACTTCACCTCGGGGCTGGCGACGTACTGTTCGACGAGGCGCTCGACCTCCTTCCACTGCTCGACCTCCTCGGCGGTGGCCTTGACGTCCTCCCCGGTGACGATGCGGCGGGTGCGGTCGATGTACGACCGGCCGAGGTTGTAGGCGCCCTGGCGGTCGGGCACGCCGTTGGCGGCGGTGCCGTCGCGCTTCCAGAAGATCTCCATCGCCCGCTTGGTCGCCGGGGCGGAGATGCGCAGCGCGCCCGGGTAGGTGTTGGCGGTGTTGATGAACGAGGCCAGCGCGTCCTCGGTCATGCCGAGCTTGTCGTACGCCTCGCCCAGCAGCATCGCGACCTCCGGCTTCTTCGAGCTGTAGCCCTTCTCGCGGTCGAGGTAGAGGCGGGCGTTGTCCTTGGCCTCCTTGTGGTCGCCCACCTCCATCTGGGTGACGATGAGCTGGTAGAGCGCGCGGTCCTTGTCGGCCCGGTCCTGCGAGTCCTTCAGGATGCGCTGGAAGTCGGCGATGGCCTCCTTCTTCTCGGCGGCGGAACCCTGCGCGAGCACCGCGGCGCGGCCGAAGAGGGCCGGAAAACGGTACGACTTGTCGTCGCGCGACAGCGCCTCTTTGTAATAGTCGAGCGCCTCGCGCGGCGTGTTGGTGTCGCGGATGAAGTCACCCACGCGGACCAGGATGAAGTTCGACAGGTCCTTGAGGTCGAAGTCGCGCTTGAGGTCCTGGAAGATGACCTTGATGCCGGCCTCGGCGTTGATCTTCTCCTGGTCGGTCTCGGCGGATTTGAGCTGGTCCTCGTAGACGCCGATGATCGCGATGCGCAGCAGCGCCCGTGCGGCCCGGTTCGAGGCCGTGATCTTCGGGAAGTTGTAGTAGTGCTCCTTGAGCTGCTCGGGCGTGTGGTTCTCGAGGTAGGCCTCGGTGTAGGAACCGATCGCCTCCTCCATGCCGACCGCGCCGGGCGTGGTGGCCAGGTCGGCGATCACGTCGCGCAGGCGGTTGAGCGCCTCCTCGCCGCGGCCGACCGACTGCATCGCGTGGATCTGGGCCACGGCGACCTGCGCCTTGTAGGGCGAGTCCGGATACTCCGCCCAGAACTTGTCGGCGAAGGGGATCGCGTCCTTCATCCGGTTCGGGTCGTCCTTCTTCTTCGGCTTCTCGCCGAGCATGGCGACCAGGTAGTTGAGCGCCTCGCCGGCCACGATGTCGTTTCCGCGCCGCTCGGCGAGCTCGAGGGCCTTGAGGTAGTACTTCTCGGCCTCGGCGTCCTCGTTCTCGTTCTGGAGGACGTTGCCCTTCAGGTTGTAGGCCATGTCGATGACCTCCGAGTTCGGGAACTCCGTCTCGAGCCGGTTGAGCTTGTCGAGCGCGGCTTCGAACTCGTCGAGCGCGTAGTGACAGTTGGCGCGGTCGTAGAGCGCGAAGGGGAAATAGATGTTCTCGGCCGGGTTCGGGAACTTCTCGAGGAAGGCGTCGAGCAGCTTGGCCGACTTCGACCAGAACTGGAGCCGCGACAGGTTCGACGCCTGGAAGTAGAGCGCCGCCTGATCGAACTTGCTCTCCGGGTAGAGCTCGACGTGCTGGTCGAGCAGGGGCTGCGCCTCCTTGTAACTACCCGTGTAGTAGTAGCTGCCGCCGAGCACGTGAAGGCAGATGTCGTGCTCCGTCTCGCCCTCCTTGAGGCGCGGCAGCATCTCGCTGGCGATCTCGATGCACTTCACGTACTCGCCGCTGTAGAAGAGCGAGGTGAGCATCAGCCGCCGCACGGCGGGCACGTGCTTCGAGTCGGGGAAGGTCTTGAGGAAGAGCATGCCGTATTTCTCGGTCTCCATCACCTCGCCGATCACCGAGGCGGTGCGGACGAGGTTGTAGAGGTGGTCCTCCCGCTTCTTGCTTTTGGAATAGAACAGCTCGAGCTGCTTGTAGCTGGCGTAGGCGCCGCGCACGTTGCCGTAGCTTTCGTGGATGAAGCCGGTGGCGGCGAGCTGGATCACCTCGTTCGGGTCTCCCGAGGCGAGCTGCTTCTCGAGCATGTCCTGCGAGTTCTTCAGCTCGCTGCGGCGGATCACCCGGGTGCCGTCGACCACCCCGGGGCGGTCGCCGAGGCGCGCGAGCCGGCTTTCGACGTCCTGCAGCATCACCTTGGTCGAGGGGATGAGCTGGTAGAGCACGAAGGCGCTGGCCTCCATGTCGGCCTGGTAGGCCCTGCCGGCGAGGGCGAGGAAAAGCGTCGAGTAGGCCGGCATGTCGTAGGGCTCGATCACGATGTCGGAGCGGTTCTCGTTGACGAACGCGAGCAGCGACTTCTCGTCGCGCTCCTCGATCACGGCATCGACCAGCGCCTGGAAGGCGGCGACGATGCCCGCCTCGGGCGTGCGGTACTCGACCTTGTTCTTCAGCGCGGTCTCGAAGTGCTTCACGCCCTCCTCGATCTTGTTGAGCTTGAGGTGGCAGATGGCGAGGTTGATGAAGAAGGATCCCGGCTCGAACTTGTCGCGGGTCTTGTCACGCTCCTGGAGGAACTTCTTGAACATGCGCAGCGCGGTCTCCCAGTCCTCGCCGCCCATCGCGGCGTTGCCCCACTGGAGCAGCGCCCGCTTCGCGAAGATGTTGCTGGAACCGGCGTTGTCCTGCTTGTTGGCATACTTCTGGTAGCAGGTTTCGAAGGACTTCGCGGCGTCGTCCCACTTCTGGAGCCTGAGCTCGCAGATGCCCTTGCGGTACCAGGTCACGCCGAACTGCGGGCCGTAAAGGGTGAGCGCGGTGCCGTCGAAGCGGTTGGTGCACTCGGTGAGGACCTGCAGCGCCTCGGCCCACTTGTCCGCCTTCATCAGGTCGGTGGCCTTGGCGTTGAGCGTCTGCGGGGTTTCGAGCTGGGCATGGGCCGGACCGATGAGGTGGCCGGCGGCGAGGGTCAGCGCCAGCAGCGGCAGGAAGAGGCGTCGCAAGGGATTCATGGCTTGGTTTTCGGAGTTTTCGGAAAAGGGAAGCGCCGACTCGCGCATCCCGCAAGGGGCAACGGACCGGCGCCTCGAAATCTTGGGGGGTTCACGGGCGGCTCAACGCGATGCCGGCGATCAGGGATCGACCAGATCGGTGAAGGTGACTTTCGAAATGCCGACGCCGGTGAGGGCGTTGAGGACGTCGATCACCCGCTGCTGCTTCGCCTCGCCGTCGACGTAGATCTGCACCAGCGGCTCGGCGCTGGCCGACTTGGCGCTGTCGTAGTAGGCCTTGAGGTCCTCGTAGAGCATCGGCACGTCGCGCGAGTCGACATTCGAGTCCATCGGGATCTGGCCGGCGCCGGAGCCGACGTAGATCGCCCCGGCGGCGTCGATGCGGATCAGCTTCGGCTCGATCTCCGGCGGTGTCTCGCTCGGAGCGGCGGCGGGGAGCTGCATCGGCACGTCGCTTTCGCGCGGCTGGATGGTCGTGGTGACCAGGAAGTAGATGAGAAGCAGGAAGGTGGCGTCGATGAGCGAGGAGATGTCCAGCTTGGGCAGGTCCTCCTCGATCTTCTCGTGTCGCTTGTGGCGGGCCATGGTCGGGCTTTTGCTTGGGGCTTCAGTTGGGCTCGAAGCCGTAGGTGGCGAAGATGACCTGATCGACCCCGGCCCTGGCGGCGATGCGGATCACCTTGCGGGAGTGCTTGAAGACGGCCCGCTTGTCGCCGCGCAGGTGGAGGCGGGGCTCGTAGCCGAGCAGGTCGATGTCCTCCTTGGCCTTCTGGATGTAGTCGAAGATGTCCTCGTCGGTCTCGAGCTTCTTGCCGTCCTTGGAGCCGCCCTCGTCGAAGACGTCGCCGTCATCGTAGATGTTCACCACGATCCGGCCGTTCTTGTCCTCCTGCGGGTCGGCGTTGCTGGCGATCGGCGGTTCGACGTTGGGGTCCTGCCTGACGATGATCATGGTCGCATTGACCAGGAAGAAGATCAGCAGCAGGAACACCATGTCGATCATCGGCGACATGTCGATCGCCAGATCGTCGCCTTCGTTCTCCTTGGCTCTGCGGAGTCGGTTGGAGGCCATCGCTTCGGGTTTCGGCGGGTGGTCGGACGGGTCGGCGTGGCGGCGGGATCAGGTGGCGATGCCTTCCGGGATCTTCGCCAGGTAGGCGTCCTGGTTGACCGTCTGGACCGAGGCGTTGACCAGGTCCTCGGCGGCGTGGTGGCACTCGGCCACCAGGTTGTTGAGCTTGTTCTTGAAGAAGAAGTAGGCGAGCAGCGACGGGATGGCGGTGATCAGGCCCCACATGGTGGTGAGGAGGGCGACGGAGATCGACCCGGCGAGCTGGGTGGGATCGGCCTGGCCGGACTCGGCGAGGATGCCGAAGGCCTGGACCATGCCGATGACCGTTCCGAGAAGTCCGAGCATCGGGGCGGCCTGGGCGACGAGCGAGATGTAGTTGACCCAGGTCATCGACTTGCGGTTCTCGTTGATGGAGAAGTCGGCGATCGCGTCCTCGATCTGGTCGCGGCCGAGGTCCTCGGGGCGGGTGGCGTCGATGTTCGGCAGCGAGTAGGCCATCATGCGGCCGAGGTAGGAGGGATGCGAGGCGGCGAGCTCGATCGCGGAGCGCACGCGGCAGTTCGTCATGTGATCCATCAGCGCCATCTTCAGGTCGTCGGGGCAGAACTTCGTCTTGGTCAGGTTGATGAAGTTGAAGACGCTCAGGGCGATGAGGGCCAGGACCGCGAGGCCGATGAAGATCATCGTCGGGCCACCATCGAGCACGTACTTCTGGAGCGCGTTCTTGTCCGCCGGAGCATCCTGGGCGAACAGCGCCGGAGCGGTGACGAGGGCCGTGGTGACGATGGCGACCGGCAGCCGGCGCGAACGGGAGACGAGGTTATCGATCATGATGAAATCAGGTTTTGCGAGATGGTTAGCCGCGGCATTCTGGGAATCCCGGCATGTCCGACAAGGAAAGATTTCAAAAAGAAACTACGGAAGGGCGAGGCATCTTGGGTCGAAGTTTCCGTTAACCTATTTGCGCGTCATGACCGGCTTCCGGCGTCGCGGAAAAAGCTCGGTACAAATCGGGCAGACCGTGCCGTCGCAGCCGCGCGCGGTGCAGTGTTCGCGGCCGTAGAAAATGATCCGCAGGTGGAGCGCGTTCCAGTGCTCGCGGGGGAACAGCTTCTTGAGGTCGCGCTCGGTCTGCTCGACCGATCGCCCGTCGGTGAGCTTCCAGCGCTGGGCGAGGCGGTGGATGTGGGTGTCCACCGGAAAGGCCGGCACGCCGAAGGCCTGCGCCATGACCACCGAGGCGGTCTTGTGGCCGACCCCCGGCAGTTCCTCTAGCGCCTCGAAGTCGGTGGGGACCTGGCCGCCGTGCCGGTCGATGAGGATTTTTGACAGCCCGGCGATCGCCTGGGACTTGCGCGGCGACAGGCCGCAGGGGCGGATGATTTCGCGGATCTCCCCGACGGGCAGCCGTGCCATCGCCGCGGGCGTGGAGGCCCGGGCGAAGAGCCGGGGCGTGACCTGGTTGACCCGCAGGTCGGTACACTGCGCCGAGAGCAGGACGGCGACCAGCAGCGTGAAGGCGTCGCGATGATCGAGCGGCATCGGCGTTTCCGGATACAGCCCGGCAAGTCGGCGGTCGATGTGCGCGGCGCGCTCGGCCTTGGTCATGCCGCGAGCTTCGGGATGGCGGGTGCGGGTTTCAAGCCGCGGACTCGCGCGGCGCCCCGGTCACCGCATCGCGGTGTGGCTGCCGCCGGTCTTGCGCTGGATGGCGGCGTACATCTGCCGGCAATGGGAATACCCGAGGCGTCCCGAAAGGATGTTCGCGCTGCGCTCATACGAACCCCAGCGGACGACCGCGAGCTCGACGTTGCGCCGGCCCCAGGCGTTCATGTGCTGCTTGCTCGGCTTGTAGAGGTCCACCGTGCCGGTGCCCAGCAAAGCCGAACCGTAGTCATCGACCACATACAGGTGCGGCATGCCCTTGATCTTGAAGGTGGTTCCGACCGGATACACCGACCAGTCGGCGGCGGCGCTGCGGACGCGTTCGGAGTAGCGCAGGGGCGTGCCGGAGGCGTTCATCGAGCCGTATTCGAGATGGTCGTCCTCCGAGCAGGTGTAGGCGGTGGTGCGGACCACCCGCACCCGCTCCCGGCTGTAGAGCGGCATGCCGTGCTTGTCCTTCGGCAGCGCCCGGCCCTGGGCCATCAGCGAACCGCTCGGAGTCGCGGGATGGTAGCTCATGCCTCGGCCACCGTGGCTCAAAAAGCCGCCGCTCGCGGCGCGGTCCTTGGAAACGATGGCGAGATCGCTGCCGCAGCTGGCGAAGAGAACAACCAGGGGCGCGAGGAGAAGCGGGAGGCGACGCATAAATATCGTTGAGAAGCGTTGATCTTCAGAGACTTCGAATCTCGAATTCAGCGGGTTTTACGCATCACGGGAATCGACCGCAATGCAATTCTCGAACCGTTAGGTCGGAGGGGGCCGATTCTCTTTAAAATGTTAGCTTGTCCCGTCGGTTCTGGTCCGTAGGCTCGCGCCAATCTGATGATGAAAAGACCTACCGCCCTGGTGTTCCCGCTCGCCCTCGGAGCAGCGATCTTCGTCGGCCAATGGATCACCTCTCCGCCTCAGGAATCCGGGAAATCGGCGGCGGTGCCGGAGCGCACCCCACCACAGTCGTCGAGCGGCGCCTCGGAGGAATGGATCGAGGTTCCCCGCCGGAGCCCGGTCTCCACGACCTCCGATTCCCCGGTCTCTTCCTTCCATCCCGATTCGATCGACGAGTGGCTGATCCCGGTGAAGCGCGAGACGCTGCCGGAAGACACCTGCGAAGAGCGCCGCGCCATGGCCGAGGCCTACCGGAAGTACCGTCACCTCTCCGACGACGAACTCATCGACTCGCTGCCCGGGCGCTACGCCGAGATGGCGAGGAACTACCGCCGCGACCTGAGCACCTACGACCCCAACAGGAGGAGGATCCTCTGCTGGGGTCCGGGCACTCCGCCTTCCGTGGTGGAGGCCTTCCGTCGTCTGGAGACCGCGGCGGGGCTCACCGAGGGGGGACGCGCGGCCCATACCGCCGCCACCCAGTACGATCTCGACCGCCACTGGGACGTCACCGCCACCGACGGCCCGGGCAACGAACAGCAGGGTCTTCCCGTCACCGTGACGTGGAGCCTCCCGGAGGACGGCACCCTGGTCCCGTGGATCATCGAGGACGAAGACAACCCGAAGACGGCGTCCGACTTCCGGAACTGGCTCTCGGGCCTGATCGGCGGCGATCCGGACGGCGACCCCAGGCTTCAGCCGTGGTTCCGCACGCTGGAACAGGCCTTCGACCTCATGGAGGAACGAAGCGGGATCGACTTCGTCTACGAGCCCGCGGACGACGGGGTCGAATTCGACCTCGGCAACCCCGGCATCCTCGGCACCCGCGGTGACATCCGGCTCGGTGGACGCTTCGTCGATGGAAACAGCGGCATCCTCGCCTACGTCGCCGACTTCCCGGACTACAGCGACATCGTCTTCGACACCGCCGACAACTTCTACGACGAAGTGACCACCAAGCCCGAGAAGCTGGTGCAGGTGCTCGCCCACGAGATCGGTCACGCCGTCGGCCTCTACCACGTCTGCCCCATCAACGAGACGAAACTGATGGAGCCTTTCTACAGCGACGCCTTCTTCGGGCCCCAGTTCGACGACAACTACACCCTCAGCCGTCTGTATGGAGATCCCCAGGAAAGGACCGCCTCGGCCCGCAACAACGACACGCCGGCAGACGCCAGCAGCCTGACGCTCAAGACGTCGCTCGGGTCGATCGACTGGTTGAGCGTCGATGACGATGGCGATGTGGACTACTACAAGTTCAGCTCGCCGGCCGGTCGCAAGGTGAGCTTCCAGGTCGCCCCGCCGACCCTTCTCGGAGGCGGCTATCTGGAGGGTCCGCAGGTCGGCAACTGTGACACCGGCAATCCCTTCAACCCCACCCTTCAGCTCAACCTCCAACTCGAGCTTCTCGACACCGACGGTGTCACCGTGCTGACCACCGCCATCCCCCGGCCCCTCGGGCAGCCCAAGCAGATCATCGACTACGAGATCACGACGCCGGGAGACTATTTCATCCGCGTGAGCGGCCTCGGCGGCAACACCTCGCAGACCTACAAGCTCGCGTTCTTCAGCGAGTTCACCGACGACGCCCCCGGTCTCGTCATCGAATCCTACGAGCTGGTGGACGAATCGAACCTGCCGAACAACGGCGCCGCCGATCCCGGGGAGACGGTCCGTCTCGATGTCGTGGTGACCAACGTCGGTTTCGCCGACGCCACCGACGTCGAAGCGACGGTGTCGGGGCCCGACCGCTCCACCGCCTTCCACGGCGCCGATTTCTTCCCGCTGATCCCCGTCGGCGAGTCCCAGACCATCAGCTTCCTCTTCGCCCAGGACGGCACCTGCGGTGAAGTCGTCACCCTGGATCTCGGGCTGACCGCTCCAGGCGGATTGGACTTCTCCTCGACCATCCCGCTTCACCTCGGCGAGGAGACCACCGCCACCCTGGTCGGCACCGACGCCGAGGGGTCGGACGCCCTTCCCGTCGGCTGGACGAGCACCACCACCGGCGCCGGCACCGGCTGGAAGGTCACCAAGAACAATCCCGACAGCGGTGCCCGCGCCCTGTTCGCCGGGACCACCGCTTCGCCCAGCGAGAGCATCCTCACCTCGCCGGCCACGACGGTGCAGCCCAATACGGAGGTAAGCTTCCGCCACAACTACCAGCTCGAGACCGGCTACGACGGCGGCGTCCTCGAATATTCGCTGAATGGCGGCGCCTGGGGCGACCTGCTGGTCTCGCTGCCCAGTGGAGGCACCATCGTCGAAGGCGATTACCCCAGATTCCCAACCGGAGCGTACGAAATCATCTACAGCAACCCGACCTACCAGTCGCCGATCGCGGGACGCCCGGCGTGGACCGGTATCGGCCCGGGCTACGTCACCACCCGCGTGCGCCTGCCGGAGGTCTGGATCGGCCAGTCGATCCGCTTCCGCTGGATCCTCGCCGACGACATCACCTTCAGCCGCGTTGGCTGGTGGCTCGACGACATCGACGTCAACATTCCCGACCCCACCTGCATCGCCTTCCGTCCGGAGCTGACCCTGACCACCGCGGACACCCAGGTCGCCGAGGGCGGTGCCGCCGCCACGGGAACCCTGTCGACCCCGCTGCCGCTCGGGCAGGCGGTGCCGGTCACCCTCGAGATCAGCGGCGATGCCGACGGGGCGGACCTGTCGTCCACCGTCTCGCTGGTCCTGCCCGCGGGCGAGACCAAGCTCGACTTCCCGATCGAGGCCCTTGAGGACTTCGCCGCGGAAGGCACCGAGACGCTGACGCTCAGCATCCCGACCGCCGAGCCCGGCTACGCCGCCGGGACCCCGATGTCGATCAGCCTCGACATCCTCGACGGCGCCGCCGGCTACGCGGCGTGGGCGACGGGTGGCGAGCCCTTCGATGGTGACGCCAACGGCGACGGCGTGCCGGACGGCATCGCCTTCCTGCTGGGCGCCGCCGGTCCCGGAACCGACGCCACCGACCTGCTTCCGACCGCCAGCGAAAGCGGTGGCAACCTGATCCTCGAGTTCAGTTGCCTGCCGATCGCGGACCGCGCCGGCGCCACGCTCGAACTGCAGCACAGCAACGACCTTGGCATCGGCGATCCCTGGCTCGGCGTGCTCGTGCCGGATTCCAGCGGTGGTCCGATCAACGGCGTGACCTTCGTGGTGACGCCCGGGGTCGGCGGCCTCAACAACGTCGTCGCCACCATCGACGCGTCACAGGGATCCGGCGGCAGGCTGTTCGGTCGACTCGAAGGCACCGAGTAACCGCGGCCCCCGCGGCGGACCCGGGCGCTCCGCGTCCGGGTCGTTCGCCCGACCCGACGGGTGGTCGGCCTCATGTCGTCATCCGCCCGTGACAAAACCGCGTCGTCACCTTGGAATGCGGCGTCCGTCCGGGGCAAGCCCCGGGCTCATCGCCTCTTCCTGCTGACGCCACGGTCTCATGACAGCCTCCGACAAGCCCGCCCCGGATCAGAGCGACACGCTCATCGGCCAGTTCAAGTCCTTCAGCGGCGTCTTCTGGGTGTCGGGATGGATGGAGCTCATCGAGCGCTTCTCGTACTACGGCGTGCGGGTCATGCTGCCCGTCTTCATGGTCGCCGCGCTCGGCGAGGGAGGGCCCGAGCTGAACCAGATCCAGAAGGGCGAGATCTTCGCCCTGTGGGCCATCGTCCAGTCCTTCGTGCCCATCCTCTCCGGCGGATTCGCCGACCGCTACGGCTACAAGATCAACATCGCCGCCGCCACCCTGCTCAAGATCATCGGCTACCTCATCATGGCCGCCTGCATCCCGCTGGCGGAAACGATCGCCGGCAGATCGCTCGCCGAGGCCCGCGCCGAGGGCAGCGAGCCCGGCTACTGGGTGCTGCTCGCCGGGGCGATGTTCGTCGCCTTCGGCACGGCGATCTTCAAGCCTGGCATCGGCGGGCTGATCGCCAGCCAGCTCGACAAGCGGAACTCCTCGCTCGGCTGGAGCATCTTCTACCAGCTCGTCAACGTCGGCGGCTTCCTCGGCCCGCTGATCGCCGGCTTCCTCAGCGGCTGGAACTTCGCCTACGTCTTCTACGTCTGCTCGGCCGCCGTGGCCCTGAACTTCATCCCGCTGTTCTTCTTCAAGGAACAGGCCCGGATGGCGACCGCCGAGGGCGAGGAGAAGCCGGGGCTGCTGCGCATGCTCCTGGAGTGGCTGCGCCTGCTCTTCGAGTCGTTGCGCGGGCTGCTCGAGCCGCGGCTGTTCTTCTTCACCATCAGCTTCGCCGGCTTCTGGCTGCTCACCTTCCAGCTCTTCGACATCCTGCCGAACTTCATCGACGACTGGGTCGACTCCCGCCGGCTCGCCTCGTGGCTGGGCACGATCATCGGCCAGGACACGGTGCCCAAGGTCAACGGCGGCAACCTGACCCAGGAGTGGATGATCCTCTTCAACTCGCTGCTGATCAGCATCGGCACCTTCCTCATGGGCTACTTCACCCGCAAGGTGCCCACGCTGGTGAGCATCATCATCGGCATCATGATGGCCATCCTCGCCACCTACGGGCTCGGCATGAGCATGAACGGCTGGTGGATCCTCGGCGCGATCGGCTTCTTCTCGCTCGGGGAAATGCTGTCCGGCCCCGGCACGTCGCGCTACATCGTCGAGATCGCCCCGCCCGGCCGCGAGGCGCTCTACATCGGCTTCGGCAACTTCACCGTCGGCATCGGCTGGTCGATCGGCTCGCTCATCGCCGGCCACCTCTATCAGGAGACCGGCGACAAGGTGGTGCTCGCCCGGCGCTACCTCACCGACAAGCTCGGCATGAGTATGGACAAGGTGGAGGCGCTGCCGAAGGAGGAGGTCGTGCCGACCCTTGCCGACGCCGCCGGGACCGACACCTTGGGCGCCGCCGACCTGCTTTGGCAGACCTATGACCCCTACTCGATGTGGGCCATTTTCGCGATGATCGGAGTGGGATCCCTGACCATGCTCATCATCTACAATTTCTCGGTGAATGCCGCGAACCGGAACCCGAACCACACCTTCAACGTCCACGGCGACCTCTGGGTGAAGGCCTTCCTGATCCCGATCACCGTCGTCTTCTGCTTCGCCGTCGGCCTGAACCAGTTGGCGACGGGTCGATTCTCGATCGGGCTGTTCCTGAACGCCGCCTTCTTCACGGTGATGTTGTTCATCTCCTTCTTGCCGGGGACCAAGCGCGCCTTCACCCGACCCGGATCCGCCTGAAGAATGCCGTGCATCCGGCACGCGGATCGCTGGCACCAGAGTCACCCGCTGCAACCCGACACCGCCCAACCAGAAAGCATCCCCCGTGACCGAGACCGACACCACCCCAAGCAAGGGCGAAACCGCGTTTCCCGACATCGACGAATCGATCCTTTCAGCGGAACAACTCGAGGCGCTGAAATGGCGCCGCGAGGTCTACATGGGCGACAAGATGCGCCAGTTGACCCTGCGCGCGGTGCTGACCGGCATGGTGCTGGGAAGCATCGTCTCGGTCACCAACATCTACGTCAGCCTGAAGACGACGTGGAGCATCGGCGCGACGATCACCGCGGCCATCGTCGCCTACGCCATCTTCAAGGGCCTGGAAAAGGTCTCCGCCCGGGTCCGCAACAAGCCCTACACGGTGTTGGAGAACTACATGATGGCCAGCACGGCCTGCTCCGCGGGCTACATGAACGCGGCCGGGCTCGGAGCGGCGATTCCGGCGCTCTACATGATCATGCCGGATGTCCAGTTCACCTGGTGGCAATTGATGCTCTGGCTCTGGGCCGTGGCCGTGATGGGCCTGTTCATGGCCGGGCCGCTGAAGCGGCGCCTGATCAACATCGAGAAACTGGCTTTCCCCACGGGCACCGCCGCGGCCGAAACGATCCGCAGCCTGCACGCCACCGGCAAGGGCGCCATGCGCAAGGCCAAGGTGCTGCTCTGGGCGATGGTCGCCAGCGGCCTGATCGCCTTCTGGCGCGAGTTCCTCGGCCGGATCACGGTCTTCTTCGGCAAGGCGTCCGATGCGGCCAACGAAGCCTCCCTGCAGGTCTGGGGCATGACCCAGGGGACGTGGAACAAGTTCCTCTATCCCGACACGCTGCCCCTGTGGCTGGGCACGTCGGCCAAGGCCCTCCTCGAGCGCACCGCCATCGGCTGGAACGCCACGCCGCTCTACCTCGCCTTCGGCGGCATCATCGGCATCCGCGTCGGCCTGGCGTTGCTCATCGGTGCCATCCTCTTCTTCGGCGTGATGCCGGCCGCCTTCGAGGGCGACATGGTGCGGCTCCACAACCAGGTGAACAGCACCGAGGAGCGAACCCCGAAGGAGATCGCCAAGCTCGCGCCGACGGTGGAGGTCATCCACCCGGAGAACGCGTCGCTGATGCCCGACTACCTCTCGAGCATCTACCTCAACACCCGGGCGACGCCCGAACAACGCCGGCAGGTCATGGCCCTGGTGCAGGACGCCGGCACCAACCCGGACCAGGAGGCGGCGCTCGAAGAACTGGGCTCGACCGAGATCGTGCTCTTCGCCTGCAATTCCGAATCTGAACGCTGATCGTGCCGGGCGGCCAGGTCCTCGGCTACAGGGGCATCGTCGCCTGGGCGCTGTGGCCGTCGACCGCCCTGATGGTGGCGGCCGGCCTGACCGCCTTCGTGCTGCAATGGAAGACCATCATGCGGGCGCTCGGCGGTTTCATGGGAGGACTCACCGGGCGAAAGAAGGAGAAGGAGTTCGACGAGGCTTAAGACATAGAGAAGAAGGCATGGTGGTTATGGGTAGGAATTGGATAGGAGGGGATGATGAGAGTAATAGTGGCCAAGACAATTTTCGGAATGAAATACAAA